>Ga0325414_1000037_pt1 | contig 66343 bp, 39 predicted proteins | sample PopdelMetagenome_8_FD_206183 | JGI IMG/M metagenome (GOLD analysis project Ga0325414, IMG submission 206183) | Populus deltoides microbial communities from Bellville, Georgia, United States - Leaf-PdKOR-R3 | ecosystem: Host-associated > Plants > Phyllosphere > Phylloplane/Leaf | place: USA... | reverse complement strand
AAGTAACAATCAAAAGAATAAGGACCAAATTTGATAGATAAAAAATTTCAATAAAAAAATGATAAGGAAAAAGCAAATAGCAATTATAAAAATAAGGACCAAAATTAATATAAAAATTAAATTTTAAAAGATGGAATTGAAAAATAAATATACAAAACAAATTATATATAGCAATCAAAAGTTTGAGGATCAAATTTAATATAATCAGCAAATAATGACATTTCTAAATTTTTCACAACTTCCGGAAAGTGTTTTCCGCCCAAATTTTTCAGGAAAACACTTTCTTGAAAACCAAGCCAAATTTTCCTTTGACTGGAAAGTGTTTTTCGTTGACCAACTTTTCTAATGGCAAACAAACATAGAAAAGTTTGGAAAGTGGTTTTCCGGAAACCACTTTCTGAAAAACAAACACAGCTAAAGGGAAAACACTTTCCTGGAAACTAAACCAAATTTTTCGTTGACCGGAAAGTGTTTTCCGTTGACCGGAAAGTGTTTTCCGTTGACCAACTTTTCTAATGGCAAACAAACACAGAAAAGTTTGGAAAGTGGTTTCCAGGAAAGTGAATTCCGGGAAACAAACATGGTCTAAGTATTTTAGGGGTATTCCTGTAATTATCATGTCTTGGTCTTTGAGAATATCTATAATTTTTTTTAGGGTTTTATCTTATAACAAAATCGACTAAGTAAAACTGTAGAATGGTTAATTTCGTGAACTGCTAATTAAGACATGAAAGATTAAATCTTGAAAATTAAGGATTCTGACAGTTTAATGTTGTTTCTTTGTGCCGATGATAGGGTTGAATAGGGCATGCATGGTGACCCATCTTGCTATATACGAGCTCTTTAGATTAGAGGCAAATTCTCTGAGGACAGAACAAATCATGATTGCTGTGACTCTAGGAAAAGAGAAGGAGTGAAGAATAAATTATAGAACTTGTTATCTAAAGTGAATTTTGGTTGAGGAGGAACTAGGTTTTGGTTGGAACTGTAATGCTGTTGATCTATTTTTTTCATGAAAAAAAAAATCAAGATGATATAAATTTTCTTAAAAATAAAATAAAAAATCTAAGATTTTGGTTATTGATTTTAATGAGTTTAATAAGTTTAAATAATTTAATAATATGATTAGAAAATAAGATATTGACAGCAAATAAAAAGAAAAAACAACAACAACAATTCAATGCAAAAATGAATGCTTGCTAAATTATCAAAATATATCTTTACAATATTTCTAAAACATCTTAATGATCTTATTTGTTAATAAAGTAAAAAATTAACGAGAATGAGATAATTGCGTAGAAAGAAAAATAAAAAAAATATAAATCTTAATTCCCAGCAAATAAAATGACGAATGAAGAAAATGAAAAGAAAGCAATTTTTAAAAGAAACTGACTTAAGTCTGTCCGAGCTAGCACATATATGAATTCTTAAAAATACATCCTCCCAAGAAACCAACATGATGATTTTACATCATCAGTCTCAAGCAAAGATCAAACCAAATCTATAAACTAGTTGTGCGACCGGGATAATCTCGTAGAAAGTAGACCAAATAAAATTATCAAACCAACCTAATATATATTAAAGGGTATAATTGAAAAAACAATAAAAAAAAAGATCGAGTCAACCTTGACGAACTTGTTGAATTTATAATCCAAGACATGATATTGGGATAACTCTATTAAAAAAAAGATTAAAAAAAAATAACGAATACCAATTTTAAAAGATCCCAATTATGAGAGATGAAATTAATTTTTTTTTTTAAAAAAAAAAAAACAACAAAAGCCAACCCAATCTAATATTTAAGACTTGTGACACAAATCATAGGCCAAATTACAACATAAAAGGTAAACCCAAAAAAATAATAATGTCAAATTCCCAACCAACCAAAGTAATTAGAGATAAAATTGAAAAAACAGATAAAAAAGAAAAAATATTTAGATTTGAAAAGAATGAGGATATGAAAAGAAAATAAAATCAAATCATAAGAGATGAAATTAGAAAACGATTTCAATTAAGAAAAGGATAAGAAAAAATAAAAATAACAAAAAAATAAAAACCAAATTTGATATAAAAATAAAATGTAAAGGGATGAAGTAAAAAAAATTCAATAAAGTATTTAAGACCAAATACATTGCAGTCAAAAGAATGAGAACATAATTTGATTAAATAAACAAAAAACTGAGAGGAAAGAGGGAGGGAATAAATTTTTCCAAGTTTTTAACTTAACCATAAAATTAACAAAGAATAATTGATACCTGATAAATTACACATCATTTCTTTAATTCTAACATATTTAAGTTACAAATTAAATCACACCCAATTTTATCAAGTTACCATTTAAATCATTTTTTTACCCAAATCCCAAACAAACTATAAAATACAAATTTTATATTAATATAACAAAATTATTATTAAAAACAATTAAAACAATTAAATATACAAGTAAATTATAAATACTATAATAATGTTTATTAGATTAATTTAAAACATAAATGATTGAATTTGTTTAAGCTTTGGGAGATATTTTATGCCACATGTGCCAGTAGATGGTGGCTGGATTTGTGGAGGTGATTCTTGGGTTTTAGTGAGAGAAAGAAAGAGGCAAAGGTTTCGGGTTTTAGAGGGAGAAACATGATGCGGAGATTGCGTTTGAGTTAGCCTACCATCAGGTTATAATTTCTTTTAAAATTACTATCGGATTTTTATTGATATTTTGATTGATGATTTGACATGTTAGAAATAATCGATGAAAAAAATTATTTTATTTTATTGATTTTTTCATCTACGAAGAACTTCTATTGCATGTTCTTTCGGTAAACCACAATAAAATACTGTGTCGTTGCTTTTTTTCTTCAACTTTCTGGTGGTGTACCAGCACAGAAAAGAGTGAGGTAAAAGGTTCCTGAAAGCAAGCAGAAGATACAGACAAAAATAGAGTCCTGGAACCATGTTGCGATTAATTTTATTAGCTCTTCAATCTAACACTTACATTTGTCGCTCCCAGAGATTTGAATCGATTATATATATAAGAAGGCAGCCCTTTAACGCAAGCGCCATGAAGTTCACGAATAAGCTGAGTGATTTAAAAAAGCTGCTGATATTGTTTTTTTTTTTTTTTATCTGAATAGGGAAATAATGCTGTTTTGAATATGTTGTGCACAGTGTTGATTAGAAGAAGGCACAGCATCCTACCTAACGAATGATGTAATCCAATTCAATAAGGAAACAGTTTTCTGATTTTTTTACTAGAAATCCTTAAAAAAATATTGTCAATTGAGGTCCCCATTATTCATTTCTTTCTGCGTAAACTGTTACTTTCGAAGAAGCAAACTCTTTTGCATGGAATCTGTACAGCTTTACTCCTCGGATATCCGCTTCTCAACTGTGTTGGTGATGGATTCTTGGTGATACAAGATTGACCGGGGAGGGCAATGATTATACTATTGTAAACAGGTTATGGGAGCTTTCAGGTCTTCTTTTTTGCCACTGCCGGCCTCGAGGCCGTGGCACCAGCTGGCAAAAGCTTGCATGACTATTGGAGCTCAAGAATCCCAGAAGTAGGGTAGGTTTTATATTTATGAGTCATGATTGCAGCTTGGCAGAAAATTCACATCAGATTTTTTCTGGTTTCAGAATTTATTCACTGCTTCATTTATAAAAGGAAAGAAAAAAGAAGGGTTGTTAAGAGGTTTACCAGCTCTGTAGAATCTTTGGTGCTGGATTCAAAGAGTTGAAGCCAGACTGAACATAAAATTAAAAGTCAATTACAGACCACCTCAAGGCTAGCTCTAACTTGTCTGAAGGTGAATCGTATATGAAACAAAGGCGGGCTGATGGCAGCCCCACGCAATATATGAGCTCACGTAACGCCACAATAATTAATAGGATTAATGAATGATTAGCTCTAATTAAAGAATTAGATCACTATTTGGTCATCAACGTAAGGCATATGTAAGTCTATCGTCATACTGTGGATTTACTCATCATGGTTTAATTGTACTTTCGATCTCCTCTGCGCTTCGTTGACATCTATTTACGAGATAAATTAATAGGGTGGAAAGCAACATGTAAATCTAGATGCTAATGATCAAAACAGATTGGTTATCCATGGCTAGCACTGCGGCTGCTGCACTTCCCGTCTTGATGAATAGTATAACCTGACATCAGCTTAGAGTTTTGACTACTTAAACTAATATTTATTATAAAAATAATATAAATTATATCTTAAAATTTTATTTAATAATTTAAATTTTTAAATTAAGATTCTTTTTTAATATAATATCATAATCTTGATTATTAAACGGTTATGTTGTATTATAACTTTCAAATTTAAAAAACTTTTGTTTAAAAAAATATATTAAAAAATAATACAAAATTATATTTTTTACCTTAACATGGTTTTGCTTGTATTATAACTTTGATTTCTTGATGTTAGTAATTAACAATCTCCCTTGTATCGCTTCCTGTGATGCAGCACATGATGGTTTCACCATCAGGCACTCTACACGAGAGCACCACAAGTCTTGTTTGACCAATGAAGTTTCCACCATGTTCAGAGTACCATTAACGCTAAACTACTTTTAATTAATTAGGTTGGTAATTATTGTTAATGAAGTAGTTAAATGCAGAAAATCGATCGGCCATGAATAAAAATGAATTCATGGCCCCTAAATGATCTGGGGTGGAGGGGAATTGCATGACATAGAGATTAATTACTAAAAACTCTTGTCATTAACCCTTCGAGCTGTCCTTATAATGTGATGTCTTCTGAAATGATCTGGGAAGTGGTCCATTTCCCCTTAAATCGAATCTGTGCTGCAAAAAACATAACATAAACAAACATGTCCTCTTTCTTAATTTTTTAATTTATTGGTTACAGGACTAATGGATTTTGAACCAATATTAATAATGCCATTTCTCCATAAAACATGGGGCTGTTGTGCCCTTATATGGACAAGAACAAGCATCCATGGTACCGCAGAGGATATATAATCAAAGCAGCAGCAGAAACCATCCACAGTTTCTTGTTTCTAGAGAATGAAGTGTATGGGCAAGACTGTTGGGTAGTGTGGTTGCTGTTGTCTTTTAAAGTGTTTTTTTGTGTTGAAATGTATTAAAATGATATTTTTTTATTTTATAAAAATTATTTTTAAAATCAACACATCAAGATAATTCAAAACATAAAAAAAATTAATTTTTTAAAAAAACACAAATACAACCTTTTTCCAAACGCTCGCTTAGAAATCAAACCAGTGATTAATGCAGAGTCGTGCTGACAAGGAAGAGAAACTTGAGCTAATTATTACCTAGCTAGGTTAAGGTAAGAACGATTGGCAGTTAATCTTTGAGTCATTGAAATTGAACTCAGTTTATGATCAGGTGATTTAAATAATAGCATTAGACCCTTTTTTATTTACCTATTATAATATGTATTTCTTCATTTTGCGTACTTTGGACATTTAAAAACTCTTCACACACGCATCTCTTTCCTTGATTACTCAGCTTTTGTCTTGTTTTGTGTCAAAAACTGACTGCACACACACACACGCGTATATATATATCAGGTAATGATTAAGGTTCACATTTCATTGCTTTGAGCAACGCATAGTACACAGACTGGAAGAGAATCGGACCTAGCTGAATCAAGAGTCTTCAGAAAGTGAGTTTCTTTCTTGCTTCATGTATCTCTTCTATATTTGCTTTGAAATGCATTTCAGAGTACAGCTTTAATGTAAAGAAAGTAGAGAATCCTGGGTTTTTCTCCTTTTGCTCATGTTTCGTCTTATTCTCCTGTGTCTCAGGTGGAAACATTCCTAATTTGGAGTTTATATAAGCTTTGGTTGGCGCGAGTTTCAAGCAAGTTGACTGTATGGATGAACACAGTTCCTCTTCCCCTAATTCTACGTTCGGGATCTTCTCAGGAAATCCCATGAATTGGGATTTAATGGATGAGATCTTGTATCATGGATGGGCCGAGAACGATGGAGAGTTCAGCTTTCTGCAGCAAGGTCCCTCCATCTCTAATGTTCTATATGACCACCCTTCACTATATATGCCTTTTATGGGGTCTAATAACTTCAGTATAGCCTCAAACCAGCAGGATTATCAAGAAGAAACAGAAAGGCATTGCCATGGAAATCCACCTCTAGATTATCCTAAAAGCATGGAACTTGTTCAGACTGAACCTCAGGTTGAGGATTCTGTGGACACTTCCACATCTTTACTGCACACTACAAGTTATCGAGTAGAAGCCGCTGGATTGGGTGTCGAATGGCAGATGGTGCCGAGGGTAAATCCAGTGACTTCATTTTCTGTGAAGGAGAGAGCAATGCAAGCCATTAGATACTTAAAAAATTGTATCCGTTATAAAGATAGTCTTATCCAGATTTGGCTACCTGTGGAGAAAGAAGGGAAAAAAGTCCTTGCTACTATTGATCAGCCATACTTCGTCAATCCGAGTTGTAAGAGCCTTGCAAGTTATAGAAATGTTTCAGTTGCCTATCACTTCCAAGTAGAAGGGGATGCGAAATTTTCTGTAGGGTTCCCCGGTCGGGTTTTCTTGGAGAAGCTGCCTGAGTGGACTCCTGATGTACGTCTATTCAGAAGTGAAGAATATCCGCGTAGAGATCATGCAGTACAACATAACATTAGAGGGTCTCTTGCACTCCCTCTTTTCAAACAAGGCAGTGAGACTTGCCTGGGCATAGTTGAGATTGTGACTACTACTGAGAAGATAACCTATCGTCCAGAACTAGAAGACATCCGCAAAGCTCTCAAGGTTTGTTCGTTTCCCATGTATCTTGCAAAGGATTTCAATTAGCTATCAGGTTTAACAATGAGACTATTGTTATATAATTTATGTTAGTTCTGTTAGTTGCATATAGGCTTCATGTTTCTTTCATTTCAAATCCATTGACTTGCATTGAACTTTCAGATCTTTGAATGATTGAAATGCCTTTCAAAAGTAACAATGGTTATCAATTTCTTTAAGCCTGTGAAATAAGCAGAGAACTTCGCTCATTTTCCGCTCTTTATATGCATGTTGATTTGCAGGCTGTTGATCTAAGAAGTTCTGAAGACTTCTGCTCACCTGGTGTGAAGGTAAGTAGATAGGCCTTTTAGAGACAGAGACACTAGATTCAGGTTTCTGAAGTTTTAAGCGTTCATAACTAAGACCACAACTGCTGTTCCTTTTATCACAGACTTGCAATGGATTAAATCAAGTTGCAGTGCCTGAGTTATCAGAGATTGTGAAATCTGTTTGCAAGACATATGGATTACCCTTAGCTCTAACATGGGCTCTATGCAGCCGGCAAGGTAAAGGTGGACGCCAGCAGTTTGCTGAGAAGTCTGGCGCTTGTATATCTACCGTGGATTCTGCTTGCTTTTTGGCCGATAGAGATTTTTCAGGTTTTCACATGGCAAGTTTTGAGCAATACATTTTCTTAGGCCAGGGGATTGTGGGGAGGGCATTCACAACACAAAAACAATGTTTCGCGAATGATATAACTTCCTTCAGCAAGAAAGATTATCCTCTGGCTCACCATGCCAAGATATTTGGTCTTCATGCTGCCATAGCGATTCCCCTGCGAAGCATTGCTACCGGATTAGTTGAATTTGTGTTGGAGTTATTCTTGCCAATAGATTGCAAAAACACCGAAGAACAAAAGAAGATGTGGGATTTATTGCCTTTTGCCATACAGCAGGTTTGCTGGAGTTTACAGGTTGTCATGGACAAGGGGCTTGATAATGGAGAAAATCAGAGTTTTGAATCATCACCTTCGAAACAACCTCCATTGGATGAATCATCTTGGATTTCCCGTATGGTGGAGGCCCAAAAGAAGAGTAAAAGTTTCTGTGTCACATGGGGCTATCCAAAAGAGCCTAAAGAAGAGTTCAAGATGATAACTCATTGGGATGAATCTGCGGTGGAATTAGACCATAAGCAAGTAATTTCGGAGTTGGGTCAACTTCAGCAAAATTCTAGAACCAATAGCAATACCGAGGGTGATGGAGTTTCTTCTGCTTTTGGCAGACATCTCTCATTTGGCAGCAGAAAAACAGGTAAGAAGAGACGGACCAAGACAGATATCCAGACAATCAGCTTGGAAGTTCTTCGACAATACTTTGCAGGGAGCCTCAAAGACGCTGCTCAAAGCCTCAGCGGTATGCAAATATCCTATCACAGATGAAATCACATGTTCATATATAAAGTAATGAGTAGCATTTCAATTTTAGATCTGAGGCATCCTTTATTAAAGAATTATCATCACGCAGACAAACATTTGCTGGAGACCAACTTGATATAATCCTCCAGAAACCTTTATTATCATTTTCGTTTGTAAAGCTAGGTTGTTGTCTTCAATAATCCTTTATCAGAGGACTGTCATTTGTTAGCTAATCAATGGTGTAATCACACAAACTTGTTCTAATTGCAGTTTGCCCTACTACTCTCAAAAGAATATGCAGACAACACGGTATCACGCGATGGCCTTCTCGAAAGATCAAGAAGGTTGACCATTCCTTGCGAAAACTCCAGCAGGTGATTGACACAGTCCAAGGTGCTAAGGGTGCCATTCAGATTGAATCTTTCTACTCAGCCTTCCCAGAACTGAGCTCTACAAAACTTTCAAGTCATGCTCCTTCTTCATCATTCAGGAGGAGTGACAGTTCAAAGCACTTTGATTCTCCACCTGATGATACTATCTTTTCTGGCACTACCTCAAAATCCCATTCCTCTCCGTGTAGTAGGAGCTCTTGTTCAAGTAACTGTTGTTCTGCTCGAGCACAACAGCATGCCGCCACCGTTATAACTGGCTCAAGCAATGGAAATGGCGGTTTACCAGCAGAAACCTCGAATGGGATTTTAAAGAGGACTAGCAGTAGTGAATTAGCAGAATTTTATTCCTTGAATAACGAAGGAGAACCAGACTTTCTCTCAAGATCATATATCCACAAAACAAGGACAATCAATGAGCAGATTCATCAAAGTCTGCTAGAAACTCAACCACAGTTTGGCCAGAGTAGACGAGGAGGAGATGTCTTCAGAGTTAAAGCCATTTTTGGGGTAGAAAAGGTTAGGTTATTCTTGCAACCAAACTGGGGTTTAGGGGACTTGCTACAAGAGATTGGTAAGCGTTTCAAGATAGATGATTTCACTGGCATTGGCCTCAAGTATATGGATGATGATGGGGAATGGATTCGTTTGACCCGTGATGGTGATCTCGAGGAGTGCAAAGAGACACACAAATTCTGTCAAAGCAACACAATCAAGCTATCCCTTTACAAATATTCTACTGCATTTGGTTGCTGAGGTTCATGTTAAGGTTTCCATTGATCGTGTAATTAGTCTCTAGGACATAGATGTCTGGTTTCGAGCCATGCACGACCTAGTTTTTGGTACCATTTCTTGTTTTTAACTATTTCTTATTTCTAATTTAAAAAAAAATTGGTTATAAACAATAGTATGTGAAGGAAAAAACTGTACAGAGACATTATTTAATTTTAAAAATATAAAAATACATTAACTAAAATTAATAATTTAACATATTTAATCATCATTGTGAAATGATTACATGATAGTTGTGACAATGATTGTAACAATACAATAATTATAATTATGACATTTATAATAATAATATTAGTTATAATAATACCAAATCAATAATGATTGTTATTCTATTTATAAATAATAATAATAATAATAATAATTGATGATAATATATTAGAGGTGATTAAAAAAATAATAATAGTGATATATAATTGAAATTATGATGGTTATAATATTGATAATATCTTGCATATAAAACATAAAAAATAAAAAATAAATTTGAGAAATTATTACTTGAGTCATCATGATCACCATTAATTAACCCCAGTGGATCGCAAATAAAATAAATAAAAATTTGAGAAAATTAATAGCCCATCCAAATTCCTTGCGTGGCAAGCACCATTCAAACTCCTTGTCTTTCGTTTCGTTTAAGGTACCAATTATTTCGACTTCAACACTTTGTGGTGTCGTCTCCATCTTCTTTCTATAGATGCACGGGAAAGGGCAAAAGGGACACCGCACAAAGAAAGGACCGATATTAATCATTCAATTCTTGAAACATATTTTAGAGTGCGGTAAGATATGTTATTAGATTTTTTAAAAAAAAATATTTTTGCTTTTAAAAAATCATGTAATTTTTTTTTATGATTTTGATACACTAATATTAAAAATAAAAAATTTTAAAAAAAATTAAAACATTTTCAGGCAAAAAATATTTTTTTAAAATATTATATACCGTAATATTAAACACACATAAAAAGATTAATAAAATTATTGTAAAACCCCTGCTAATTTGATAGACCAATCCAAGACTCTAACAATACAGGATATAAACTAGTCTATTGACTAAAGTGATTCGGTCTAAAATCTAGAATCTAGGTTAACCTATAAATCTAGTAAAACCCGGTAAAATTTAAGTTAAAAACTAATTTTTTTTTTAAAACAAGAAATATTAGGATTTAAAAAAAAATTAAATAATTCAAATCAACCTAAAACAACCTTCACATCCCATTACCCAATTCAGCCATGTAGAGTTTAATAACCATGGTTAATAAGGACATGGTTTATGTTGTATCTGGAAGAATAGTTTAATAATTATTTTAATATATTTTTAAATAAAAAATAATTTGAAAAGTAATTACTATTACAAAAGAAACTTTTAATTTGGTAAATATTACTTTGTATGTGGTTTTGATAAAAATAATTGTTAAAATTGTTGAACACTGAGAAAATTAAACTTTGATCAAGACTAATAAAAGAAATCATGTTATAGCAAAATTTGTTTTTTTGTTTATTTTCAAGCACTTCTCATTTTAGTAAGTAAAAAGAAGCTCATTTTAGTACATTGTCTTTTTATCCTGAAATCTTATTTATTAATTAGTTTCAGAATATTTATCAAGATTTAATGGCATTTTAGGTGGAATCAAAAGCATGATAAAATAGCTTCTTCTTTTTTTTTTTTTTTTATCAAATATCTTGATATTTTATTTATAAACAAATTATTCATTAAAAATATATACTATGTAATTCAGGATAAAATAGTTAAGATTGTTAATTCAATTTATTTTTAAAAATATTTTAGATAATATAATTAAATATAATTATATGATTTAATATTTTATTCCAAACATAAAAATTATAATAAATTATCAATTAAATTAAAATCACATCTAAAATTGAATTCAATTCAACATATAATTTAATTTTAAACTTGCTGTAAATAAAAATTTATCTATAAATACACAATATAACATTATATAGGTAGAGAAATCTAACTATATAAAACATTTTCGACTTTATAAAAACTCTTTTACAGTGAAGTATTGTAATTAATACATAATCATTTTTTTTTAACTAGAAGACATATAAAGAATATATTTTTAAAATCATTCGAGAAAAGTATTTATCCTCGATTATCAGGCAAGCTCATTCAAGGATATATATCTCTTATAATTGAAAACAAAAAACTTGACTGATTCCTAACATCAAGATCTTTCCCGGCCGGTTTGAGATGTGGACAGCAACCATGTTTGTGTGACTGTGAGCATTTTCTGTCGTTCTAACATCAAGATCGTTCAAGATCTTGTTCTCATCTTTTGGCTCGTGAAAGATCTCGTTTTCAAACGAGTGATTAAGATAGCAGTCATACCTACCAATCTTTATGCAGTTGGATAAGATGGTTTGATTTAGTTCCATCCTGACAAAACACTGTTTGATTTTCTCTTGATATGTCCTAAAAAAGTAGCAGTTTATGATCTTGTTGTATTTACCATTTATATTTATTAATTGTTGAAAAATAAAACCCACTACAAGTGAAGAGTGATCCGATCTATTAATAAAAGAAAAAAATGGATTTAGAATATATGAAATAGAATTAATAGCATCATCACCTTATTCCATGCCTTTCTTTCAAGATTTTGGAGTAGAGTTATCCTTATTATATAGTTTTATACCCTCAAATCTTTTATTAAATATTATACATTGTTTTCTATTTTTTTAGAAAATCCGTTAGCAATGCTTATATTTTATATTTTATTTTTTGAATTTAAAAAGAATTTTGCTCTGGCCTCAGCATAGTACGGGAAATAAGCTAGTATTCTTGTATAGTTTGTGAAATTGACATGAGGATTTTCATGATCGACACAATCAAATCAAAACTATGGAATATTATAAAAGATGTCCAAGTATTTGTATTCAAGTAGCTAGTTCGGAGAAGATTTTAATTACATAATTAGCTTGTGGTTGCATATGAGTTAAAAAAAATATTTAATTAAAAAAATTATTGAAATAAAAGTTATAAATAATTGGAGGAAAAAAAGAGACTAAACTTCTCCAACCAACTTTTAGAATTTTCCAAATCAAAACTCATAAATCTCTAGATTAGTTTTCAATTATGGATGTTTGAGAGTATAATAAGGATTACTTTTCAAAATATTTTTTATTTAAAAATATATTAAAATAATTTTTTTATTTTAAAAAATAAAAAATATTCTTCTTCCAGTCATACTTTTATATATATATATATATATAATTATAAAACTTGATACATAAATCATCTTAAATAAAAAAATATTGAGTGGTGAATTAGATAGATATAGGAGTTAATCAGTCAATTTAAATTTAAATTTTTTTATACAAAAAAGTTATTAAAAAATATATAATTTTGATTAAAAAAATTAGATTTATCCACTAATTAATCAGCCCAAGTTAAATTCAAATCAACAAATTACTAAATTGCTTGAATACGGATCACGGGATGAAGATTTATAACAATTAATTATCTAAACCCCAACCACCATTTATAAGACTACAGATTGACAAAAAAAAAAAAAAAAAAACTTCACTGATCAGTCCTATAAAAGCATGACTTGCCGCTTTCTCTCTATGAAATAAGTCTGTCCGTTTAAAGACATGAAATATATTCGTCTCCACGTGTCAATTCTTAATTGGGTCACACTTGCATTATTGTGGCTTCCACTACATGCAAGGCAAATAAACTCTCAACAACTTCTCCTTGTAACAAAACTCCTTTTAATTCACTCAGCGTCTCGCAAGTAGAACCACTAGTACACAGCCGGTGCTGCTGTTCGGCGATTAACCGGTGAAAAGAATGGACAATTTACTGAAGGATTTTGAAGTGGAACACAAGAATCCATCGGAAGTCGCCTTAAGAAGATGGAGAAAAGCTGTTTCTATTGTCAAAAATCCTAGCCGGCGTTTCCGCATGGTCGCCGATCTCGATAAACGATCTGAAGCCGAAGGCAAAAAGCGGAGCATCCAGGTTCCTTTTTAATTTACGCGTGTTTTATCTTGTGGTGACTCCACAACGGAAACTTACTAGCTGCTTCTTCTTTTGATTGAAACTGGCTGTGGATGAGGTTTGATTTGTGGGTCCCGCATGCTAATCGCTGGATTTCTTGGCCAATGATTTGCTTACACGTTAACTGTTTTTCTTCTTGAAATGCTGACATGGAATTTCTTGAGTTTTCTTTTCTAGGCCAGTTTTTGGGTTTTTGCGGTGGATTTACGTCAGTGCCCTCAGCATTTTGTTTTTCAAATGAAATGAACTTGATCCATTTCAAGTAATATATGGCCACCAATATTTTCTCCATCAAAAAAATTTGTGTTCATAAATATTAATATTTAAAAAGAGATAAATAGAAAAAATGAAGAAAAATAGAAAAAAAAACCCACATCCAATCTTACTAAAGTGAAAAGAATTCTTTTATTTATGTGTGTTTCTTTTTTACTGCTAGTGCCTCCTTGATAGTATCATACTGTAATAACTTCTATTTTTTTAAATGAATTTTGTTAAAAAAAATATAAAAAATATTGTAAATCATATTATCAAACACACATGTTGTTGCAGTTAATTTAAGCACCATATAATTTATTATATATAAATTTTATTATGGGATTACTTTTATATTAATTTTTTAATCTAGAAAAAGATCTTATAAGAGTATAATTTGGATGGGTTTTTAAAATTGAAATAAAATCTAGATAGGTCGAGATAAGAGATTGCAGACCATCAATAATGTCTACGTGGAAAAAAACTTTTTTTATACATAAGAAATTGCAACTTTTCTTTCCTTTTTCTTTTTGCAGATCCAAAAAACATACCCTTTTGTAATTGTATAATTTTTTTAATATGGATTCCCTAATAATAAAATTATTAAAACAATTTGATTTTTGCATTGCCAAGAAAAGAAGTTTCCTGAAAATTCACTTCACCTTAATTCCCCAAACCAAAAGTATTAATTCAGTGATGTACGGTGGCTCTAGAATACATAATCAAATCTCAAAATTCGAGACTTGGGTTTTGAACTGGAATAATCATTGAGCAGGTTTTAAAATTATAATTTTTTTTAATAAAGGTAATTAATTTTAGTTTGGTTTGATTTTTATAAAAAAAATCAAATTAATTTAAAAAATATCAAAATTGATTTAAATTAACCGGTTTTGATTCGTTTCAATTTGGTTTTTAGAATAAAAACTGATTCAAACCAGTTTGGCTTATTTTTTTAGTTTGAGTTTGATTTTTTCTGTTTCAGATTTATAAAATCGAATCAAATTGATCAATTTTTTTAAAATTTTAATTAATTTTTCTTATAATATATTTTTCGAGTTAATTTCTTTTAATTTTTTAATTTTTTTAAGTCACCTCTACTTTTCAGTGTTGTAGGTTGTCAGAGATGGCTTATTTAAATCTTTTTTTAAAAGAGGTATATAATAATGGGTGTCTCAACGTCATCCTCCCGTGATCTTTGCCCCACTTGATACCATTTCCTTTTTTAAAAAAAATAATTGTCATTTGTTGCCTCGAATCTGCTGTCCATTTATTGATTCAATTGCAGTCTTATTCCAGTTTATTATTTTATTTCAGGGTCTAATTATATTTTTAGGTGTTTTTTAAAATTAATTTTGACTTCAAAAAATGTTAAATTATTATTTTATAATAGTTTTAATATATATGTTACTGTCAAAGAGCTGATTTATTTTGATATATTTAAAATAAAAAACTATTTTTGTGTCCTGAGCTCATTACGTCTACAGTCTATTATTGTTGCTATTATATTCTGAAACAATATATTATGGATGCGGTGTACACGCGCGTGGCCTGCAGAAATACTTGATAGAATAACGTCGTCGTTCCTTTGTCACCTGACGATCCGTTGTTTTCAAGCTCCATCATTTTCTTTCGTAATTCTAGTTTCCACAAGCTTTTATAAACTTCCATTTTTGAAGTGAATTTTAAAATAAGAGATATAAATAAATATTATTATTATTATTATTTTCCAAAACAGTAAGTCAACTACTATTTTATCGTATAAAATGTTCATTCTTGTATCTTAATAGATGGACTAATAAGATGTCCACTGACTAGCTTGCCTGTTGCGTGCTCTCGTTTGACAATTTTTTGATGATGCTGGAGATATTTTATTTATTTATTTATTATTTAGTTTAGTAAGTCTCCTAGTTTTTTTAACTTTTAACAAGGAATCTAAAATTAAAATATAGCAGCAAAACAATAAATAGTATTTAAAAATAATGTAAATTATATTTCGAGACTTTGCTCAGTAGTTAGTTTAAGCTTTTAAATTGAGATGATTCTTTGATACGATATTAGATCCATATTAATCAAGTTTATAAAATTAATAATACAAAATAGTTTAGGTCTACACAAATTTCGAACCTAAAATATTTTTATTTAAAGAGGTGTTTATTTACACGCTTTAAACTGAATAAAAATAGAAAAAATCTAAGAAGTCTGAATCCAACAAGAAAACTAAAACTCTAGTTTAACTACTAAATAATGAATATTAATAAAATCTAGAACAATCATAAGTACCCAATTTCCATTGTTGTCTTCTCGTTCTTTCTTGGCTGGAAAAAAAATTCAGGCTTCGAGTTCTAAATTGTTGAAGTAGCAAAAACTCCATGAAAGTTCATAGCGTGAAGAAACTTCATGACAAAGACCTTCCATCTTTCTTTAATTAAGAAATCAATGTTCTTCTGAACTATAATATTTTCGTTCGGATTCTTCGAAGAGAGAATCATCAAATTATTTTTTTGTATAAGATTCGTTGCCTCAACTTCGATCTCCATCCGCAAATCACACTCATCTCTTGTGTAAGCATGACCACAATTCTCTCTTAATTAAAGAAGTAACAATATTGTTAGCAGCTTCGGAGACCTTTACGCTGCTAATCAACGTTGTTTGATGTCTGTGTTTTTATTTTCATGTTTTAAAAATATTTCAAATTTATTTTTTTTTTTTTCAAATTAAGTTTTTTAATGTTTTCGGATCGTTTTAATATAATAATATTAAAAATAAAAATAAAATTATTATTTTAATATATTTAATTATAAATAAAAAAACATTTTAAAGAATAAATACTAGCATGCATTCTCTTAAATACCCTCATCAGAAATGAATATACGAGAATCTAAGCGGCAAGACTAAGCTGGGCTCGCTTCTCCGTTCTTTAAGGATTATACCTCTCCATTCGTTATTATATTCTCTATGATATTTAAAATATTGTCCTTGAGCAAGAGTCGTCGTCTACATTCCTTTTCCTCCCCGGCCGGCAACTGTTTTTTTTTTTTTTCCGAACTGATAACGTGTACGGGAACAATCTTTTTCTTCTTCTTGGTCTTAAAAAAAAAAAAAAAGCTCTTAATTAACATGGTAAAATAGTCTTTGCCTTGGAACAATTCCATACAGTTCATTTATGAAATCAAGAAATAACAAGGTCAAAAAACCTATATCAAGTCTTGGAAAACTACATGCTAGTAGCATAACTATTTGGGTCTGTTTTGAGAGTATATTTGTGGTTATTTTTAAAAATATTTTTTATTTTTAAATGTATTAAAATAATATTTTTATTTTATTTTTTAAAATCAGTGTATCAAAACGATTCAAAACATAAAAAAATAAAAAAATTTAAAAAAACATGTTGACCCGCGTTTTAAAACGCAGATTTAATGATAACGAAGTAGACAAGAATTAAATCATTTCAAACTTCTGTCCTCGACTTTTAATGCTTTTTTCCACAAGTTTCCTCTCCAAACAAACCAAGAGAAAATCACAAGCAGGATTAAACCCATTAAGGTTTTAAATTAAGCAAGATGATACTGTGGCTGCTTACTGCTAGCAACAGATATGATACATTGAGCGATAATAGCAAGTATGTTGACTTGGCCTTTTGGGCCCATGCCTGTGTTTTCTTTTCTAGATGCTAGGTGTGCAGCCCTAGCATCCTAAACCCATAAATATTTATTTTTAATTTAAAGTTAATTTTTTTTATAAATTAATAATTACAATGCTATGTAAAAATCATCCAACTATGTCATATATTTTAAATAAAACTATTGTTGTTTTGGTTATATTTGCAATAACTATGTTAAATGATCTACGAGCGTACTATACAATAAATTGTAAAAAAAGAAATTGCATATGAATATTCAATGAGAACAAAATATTTTTTTTTTTGTTATGGTTGGTTTTTTATATAGTCTTGACATATTAATTATTCTTTGTTTTTTTTCATATAGCCATAAAAACTATGAATTCATGATTTTTTTTTAATTTTTGTTTGAAACTTGCTTTTTAGATTATGAAATGTTTATTTTTTTTAAAAAAATGCTACTAATAAAAAGACATGTTTTCATCATCATCATAATAATAATAATAATAAGTAAATGGGGGTTTTTCCTTTAAAAATATTTTTTTTCCTTTTGTAGTTTAAATTATTGAGATTCTTGTGAATATTTAATTTAATTACCTTGAGTTTTTATTAAAAACAAACGTTGTTAATAAAAATATATTTTTTTTCAAAAAAATTAGCGAATTTGATTTAATATATATATATATATATTTAAAATTTAAATCCTTATTTTTGTGAATGTTTATTTTAATTACAATAGAATTAAATATAAAAAAAAAATAGTTTGAAATTTGTCCCGGCAACATCACGCGGCATAAAATATAGTTAAAAACTTAAAACTCCTAAATAAATAAAAACCAAATCCCATCGCTGTTGCCAGCCTTTCTCCTTCAATTATAACCATGGAATGATGTTTGCTGCATTGAGCATTGCTTTTTATGTTTTCACTTTATTTGTGAAGTTCCCTATCTTTGCTGCTGTGAGTGATTGATCATCACTAGCTTCTTTATCTCCCTCTCAACCAGGAAAAGATACGAACCGCTCTTTATGTCAGAAAGGCAGCTCATCTGTTTCTTAATGGTAAAATGCTTGGAGCTACGGCTTCCATGTAGACCATTTGTGTCTTATTTTTTTTTATCAAATAAATATTTATCCTTCTCTCTCTTCATTTCTGTTGGGCAGCTGATCAAAATGCTGCTGTTCGACCCGAATACAAGATTTCAGATGAGATTAAAGAAGCAGGTTTTGGAATTGATCCAGATGAGCTTGCATCCGTTGTTCGTGAGCATGATATTAAGGGTCTTAAAACAAATGGCGGAGTTGATGGGATTGCGCAGAAAGTCTCTGTCTCGTTGGACGAAGGTGTTCACACAAGTGATGTATCTACCAGACAAAAGATTTATGGCTTCAACCGTTACAAGGAGAAGCCTCCTCGAAGCTTTTTGTTGTTTGTGTGGGAAGCACTGCGAGACTTGACATTGATTATCCTTATGATATGTGCTTTGGTTTCTATAGGTGTAGGAATAGCCACCGAAGGGTGGCCAAAGGGCATGTATGATGGATTGGGAATCATACTTAGTATATTCTTGATAGTCATGGTTACTGCTATAAGTGATTACAATCAATCCTTACAATTTAGAGACTTGGATAGAGAAAAGAAAAAGATTTCTATTCAAGTGATAAGAGATGGGAGAAGACAAGAGATCTCCATTTATGACTTGGTTGTTGGAGATGTTGTCCAATTATCTATTGGAGACATAGTTCCTGCTGATGGGATTTACATATCAGGATACAGCTTGGTGATTGATGAGTCAAGCTTGTCAGGGGAGAGTGAACCGGTGAATATATATGAAAGTAAACCTTTTCTTCTGTCAGGAACCAAAGTGCAGGATGGGTCAGGAAAGATGATAGTGACTGCAGTTGGTATGAGGACTGAATGGGGAAAACTGATGGAAACTCTAAATGAGGGTGGAGAAGATGAGACCCCACTTCAGGTGAAGTTGAATGGTGTTGCTACAATCATTGGAAAGATTGGTTTGGCATTTGCTGTGCTAACATTTTTGGTATTAACTGGAAGGTTCCTAGTGGAGAAAGCGATTCATAAGGAGTTCACAGATTGGTCTTCAAGTGATGCAATGACCCTTCTTAACTACTTTGCTATTGCTGTAACCATTATTGTCGTTGCTGTTCCCGAAGGATTACCTTTGGCAGTGACTTTGAGTCTTGCCTTTGCAATGAAGAAACTCATGGATGAGAAGGCACTTGTGAGGCATCTTTCTGCTTGTGAGACAATGGGTTCTGCTACCTGCATTTGCACAGATAAGACAGGGACGTTAACCACAAGCCACATGGTGGTTGATAAGATATGGATATGTGAAAAAACTGAAGATATTAAATGCGGTAACAGTGAAAGCATTTTAGAAATGGAAATATCTGAAAGTGTATTAAGCCTCCTGTTTCAGGTTATATTTCAAAACACTGCCTGTGAAATAAGTAAAGATGAAAATGGAAAGAACAAGATTTTGGGAACCCCAACAGAGAAAGCACTCTTTGAACTTGGCTTGCTTTTGGGTGGTGATTTTGATTCACAACGCAAAGAGTTTCAGATGCTCAACGTTGAGCCCTTCAATTCAGTCAGGAAGAAGATGTCTGTGCTAGTGGCACTTCCAGGTGGAGAGCTACGAGCATTCTGCAAAGGTGCATCAGAAATCGTATTAAAAATGTGTGACAAGATACTTGATGACAGTGGAAAAGTCGTTCCTCTTTCTGAAGAACAGATATTGAACATATCGGATGTTATAAACAGCTTTGCCTCTGATGCTCTGAGGACTCTATGCTTGGCTTATAAGGATCTAGATGACCCAGTTTATGGTGGCAGCATCCCTGATTTTGGCTATACGTTGGTAGCAGTTGTTGGAATCAAGGATCCAGTGCGTCCTGGAGTCAAGGATGCTGTTCAGACTTGTTTGGCAGCTGGCATAACAGTTCGTATGGTAACTGGTGATAATATAAATACAGCTAAAGCTATCGCCAAAGAATGTGGAATACTTACTGAGGATGGTGTGGCCATAGAAGGACCAGAGTTCCGTATCATGTCTCCTCAGCAGATGAGGGAAATCATTCCCAAAATTCAGGTTTTGGAACGACTGCATTGTAAAATTTGATAATTAATGATATCCATTTTACCATGCATAACTGTGTTTGCTGCTTTTCTGGGAAACAGGTAATGGCTCGGTCTTTGCCTTTGGATAAGCACAAATTGGTAACTAATTTGAAGAATATGTTTAAAGAGGTGGTAGCAGTAACTGGTGATGGGACCAATGATGCTCCCGCATTGCATGAGGCTGACATTGGACTAGCTATGGGCATAGCAGGAACAGAGGTCTGTCTTCCTGTTATTTTTTTTATCACATCAGTGATTCTGATGATCTTACAAATGTTATCTTCTTCTTTAGCTCCCAGACAAATGATTTTTGGGTCCCTTCTACTCTCTTTTCCACTTCATGAGGATTCTATGGAACCAAACAGTATGAAGATGAGATTTCTTTTATTCATTTTTCCTTCCTGTTACAGCTTGGTGTTTGTTGTTAAGTTTTTTTTACCCTTCGCAAAACTGAAAATGAGGTACTGGCAAAATTGTTGATTCTAGTTTAGGTAGTAGTTATAATCATCTTTACTTACTCTGAAAGAGTGTGTTAAAAAAAAAAGGTCTGAAAGAGGATAGACATTTTCTTTGACGTATCTGCTTCCCTCGTAACCTGGATGAAGCTTAAACTGTACTTTACGAGCCTCATTTTCAGACCCAATTGAAGTTGTCTTCAGTGTCTACTCTTTTGTTCCTTTTCTTCTTTTCTCTTAAAGAAAATTATTTCCCTGACATTGAACTCCTCTCTTTGTAATCTCGAGGGATTTTTGAGCCACCATTGCTTCTAATCAGCAATCTTGACATCAATTTTTAAACGAAAAGATTTGTCTGTTCTAAATTCTGACACTGCAGTTGAAAATGATATGAGATCTCTAATGATTGGTTCTGCGTATAAGCCACTAAGTTCATTAGAAATATTATCATATTATATTCTTAAAATTATATCCAGCTATCTACAGAGCTGCTGCATAGTTCTGTATAATAACATGCTCTCCATGAACCTAGCGCGAGCTCAAACTGGGTAGATGTTTATTAGATATTTTCAAGCAGTTATTGTTTTTTATTCTTTCCCTGAAATTGGAATTGCATTAGTACTATCTGCTATTCTGATAAATACAGTCACCTCACTTTTCCATGTCATGTGCAGGTTGCAAAAGAAAATGCTGATGTTATCATAATGGATGACAATTTTAGGACCATTGTAAATGTTGCTAAATGGGGTCGTGCGGTCTACATAAACATTCAAAAGTTTGTGCAATTCCAGCTAACAGTTAATGTTGTTGCTCTTGTAATTAATTTTGTTTCTGCGTGCTTTACAGGTGCGGTAGTGTGTGACTCGAGGCTTTTTCGTCTTTCAAACATGAATATGAATATTTAATATTATGTTCATTTCTTCTTTATCTTCCATTTTCAGGATCTGCTCCCCTGACTGCTGTGCAATTGCTTTGGGTTAACATGATTATGGACACACTTGGCGCATTGGCGCTAGCTACAGAACCTCCAAATGATGGGCTGATGAAAAGGGCTCCTGTAGGGAGGGGTGCAAGTTTCATTACAAAGACCATGTGGAGGAATATATTTGGTCAGAGCATTTATCAGCTGATCATCCTTGCAGTTCTCCAATTTGATGGGAAGCGCCTATTACGACTTAGAGGCCCAGATGCTACCGAGATTGTCAATACTGTGATATTCAACACTTTCGTGTTTTGCCAGGTACGTTGTTGTTGGATTAAGCCTCCCCTGCTTTCGTTGTATATTCTTCTTTCTCCATATTAAAAGTATTTTCTTTAACAGCTGTTCATATTTTTTTCAGCACATTTATCGATTGGCTATAAAATGATTAATAGACCACTGTAAATTTGCTACTTAGAATGATCCTTAGTTTTCAAGAACAAACCAAATTCTCTTTTTTGGATTATTGAGTGAAACCATGTTATGCTGAGAGTACATTTACATTTCTTGGAAGCCAATATTTCCTGTTCCCAAGATGCCAATCTGTTCATGATTTCATTCATATTCTTGTACTGTCACAAAGGCAAATGTCATGCAATAATTCCTGATATTTCTTCTGTTTAAATTTCATTGAAAGCATTCAAGCTATTTGTTCATGCATTGATCTCCAAGTACATGGGATCCTGGTGGACTAAGATTATCTTATATCTGACGAATCTTCAATTTTACTGTCAAACTCAATGTTAGTTCAATTTTGTTTCTCTTTCAGGTGTTTAATGAAATAAACAGCCGTGACATAGAGAAGATAAACATAGTCCGGGGCATGTTCAGCAGCTGGATATTTCTAGGTGTTATGGTTATAACAGTAGTATTCCAAGTAATCATAGTCGAGTTCCTGGGAACTTTTGCAAGCACTGTGCCCTTAAGCTGGCAAATGTGGCTACTCTGCATCGTAATTGGAGCTGTTAGCATGCCTATCGCTGTTGTCCTAAAGTGCATCCCTGTTGAAAGAGAGAATCCTAAGCACCATGATGGTTACGATGCCCTTCCCTCTGGTCCAGACCTGGCTTAAAAGGGAAGAACTTTCCTTCTCTCCTCCAGTTCCTTATTTTTTTCTTCTTGAAAAAAAAAAAAAAACAAAACAAAACAAAACAAAGAAAAACCACGGCTAGTTGACATGTAGGACAATGACAGGTCTTTTGTTTTGTTTTCCTCCTTTTGGATATGAAGGGATTGTTTTTACTAGGTCTAGTTACTGACTTGCTGCAAATGCAACATCCAACCAATCATCTGAACATGTTAATTCCAGCTGCTCTTCTGTTCAATACCAGCTTTTCTTGAAATCTTTTCCTTCAATATCATTACCTTAGTGATTAATGAATATTGCTGCTTAAGTTTTATAATTTTGAACATTGCTACCTGAGTTTTGGGGGAAATATATCAAAGAGAGGTAAAGTGCATTGCAAGCAAGCCTACCATCTTTTGTGAATTATTAATCCCCTGGGAAATTGTCACTTAAAAGAACAAAAAGATGAGGTTCCATGCATCACAGATTCAACCTGTAAGGCGACCTTTCAATTCTTTCTCCTCTTTCATCACCAAGGAAAAAACTAGGTAATGTTAAAGGAACTACTGAATTTCTTACCCTCAATATTGAGAACATAATCGAATATAATGGTGATTATGCTTTGAACACATCATAAATACAGTACAGTTGTGCCTATGAATAAAATCATCTTAGCCCGTACAACTTCACTAATTCCTCTGTGAAAGGAAAATAATAATCTGTTACTCAGGTAGATAATTCATCTAAATCTTCTCTTTGCTTCTCCATAAGCAACTACCCCGAGAACAGTCATTGAGTACCCTGCGATGCCCACAAATGTTACAGGATTCCTGAAGATGAAGATCGAGATAACAACAGCCACAGCACCTTTCGCATTGCCTAACACCTGATTGTTACATTCAAATGGAAAAAAACAAAAGGGTTCAGAAGAATTTCAAACTGACCAGTATTTCATTTATTTTGGGTGGTTGATTTCTAAAAATTTGCCAATCAAGGATGGGTTCCTAACACTAGAGCAAATATTATGAAAGCATAACCTAGACAGACAAGTGTCATTCTGTTTCAACCATAGAAGGTGATAAGGATTTTAGTAGTACTATTAGTAAAAAGAAGCCCTGGCAAGAACCAAATGAAACTGCAGGGTGGTAATCTCAACATGCAGAGAGATGGCCATTTCAATTTCTCTTGGTGTATTAAATCATATAGCGGTGCAAATAATCTATGAAACAAATAAATATTTCATTTTGACAAGTTTGCATGATTTAAATATTGAAGACAAGTAGAGTGGGTGATAAATTTACTAGTGATTGGCAAAGAGTAGACATCAATATCATTGCTGAAAACAATTCACGATCAGTTATTGCAGCAATGAGCAATAAACCCTGAAATTCATGTCAATAATTAACAAAAAGGAACATATTAAGATGCCAACCAATTCCAAACCTGAAGTGTCAGTGCACTCGTATGCTTGGTTACCAAGAAGTTTGTCAAGTTAGCTGAGTAGGCCATTGTAGAATTAAGAAGTAGCAGCAGCCACATATACTGATGTTTCCTTCCAAGTTCTAAAGTGACGTCTAATACATTCGGCTCTATTATAAGGGCTGCAGGTAATAATACCAAAACAGCAATCGGGGACATGTACAGCAGCAAATTCATCGAGTTCAACTTTTCTCTGCAAGACAAAAGAGTTGGACAATCAGGTTGCCATATGTACATGAATGACTTACCAACACTCACCCAAGTCGGAAAATAGAGGAAAAGTGGCTTCAAGATCAACCAACAACAAAAAAATCAAAAACTCTTTTTTTTTTTTCTAATGAGGAAATGCGAGGAATAAGGTAGAGGTACTGGAAAAAAAAAACGCTGATTAATAAGAGGAGAAGTTTACCGTTTTGTTTTCATCCACCCCAAAAATGAAAATCTAGTTCTAACACACACACAATATATATATATATATATATATATATATATATATATATATATAACAAAACAAAACTAATCATCCACCTCTCAAAAATAAAAATCCAGTACTAACACACACATACACAAAGAAAGATGGTGGATGCAAGAATTATGCTGTTTGAACAAGTACGTTTATCAAAAGAAAAGAATAAAGTAAAAGGACGCACATACATTATTTTCAACTAGAATAATATAAGACAGAGAGGAGAGCAGTTCTTTCTTTAACGATCCAAATGGAAGATGCAAAATTTGAATAAATACTTGATGAATAACTTTGTTAATCAATTGCATGCATATAAACTAAAACAAGGAAAAACTCTCCTTGATTCTTAAAACAAAACAAAATAAAAGCCATCCTTCGAGCATGACCAGAAACTGAAGCATTTACCCTTCAGAAGAGAGCAGGATGCCCTGGAGAACAGACTTAAAGGCCCTTGCAGCAGTAGCACTTATGCACATAATAAAGCCAAATAAGTGAAAACCTGGCTCACCCTGTCATCGACAAAAATTTCAAAGCTAAGACCTTAATTGAAATTAGGAGCTAATAGCAGAAATCAAAGTCGGATGCCATCTAGTAAATTAAAATTAAATTAAAAAATAAAGCCGAATGAGAAGTTGCAACTAAATGACAAAATACAAACAAGAAATCGAATCCTTGACAAATCACAGCAAGTAGGCAACCACCAATCCACAGTATTTTATATGCTAATGAGAAGACTAGCTAGAACATAAAACTATCAGCAACTGAATCTCCTACTGCTTCAGCAGACTGGGTTACTCTCAAAGTGATTCATGTGAGAATCACTAAACAATGAAATGAGAATCAGCATTCTTGCTGTTACAAACTTACACAGTCCAGAAAGTGATTACACTTTTAAGAAATGTACATTCCCCTTATGACCCACCGTTTTCTAACCCGACAAAGAAAGAAAATAAAAGGATCAGCTTATCATATGTGACATCTGAGATCAGAACATATACATAGCACAATAGCATGCATAAATTATCACACATAAACACAAGTAAACAAGATCCTGGATCTGCATTACCATTGTCAATTGGCATGGCTCGCAATACAAGAATCAATCTCGAAAAACTCAAAATCAAAAACACCAAAAAGTCTCAGATCAACCTTGTAAACAAAAACAAATGTCCACAATTCTATAACCAATTGAAGATCCATAGAAGAGAAAAGAACTTACCCCACTAGCAATAATAACACCAACAACAACAGGAACAAGAGCTGCATAAGTAACCCAAGCTTCCCTCTTGAAAGTCATCAAGTAAGCAAAAACAGCAGTGAAAAAAGGTGTAGTAGCTCCAACAGCCTGGTTAAAAGATACAGGCAAATACCTCAAAGAAATATTGCCACCAACAACAGACCCACAAAAAACAACACTCAAAGTTGCAATCTTTAACAACTGGGGTCTTGATTTAACAACTTGCAAAGGCACAATCTTCAAGAAAACAATTGATAAGTAGCTAAGTATAGCACAAGCTGACATGTGGCACATCGTGAGAAAGATTGGGAATCTAAAGCCATAGTTTGATAACAAGAACTTGTTTAGAAGCAGAACACCAATGTTTGATGAGTACCAGAGGGCTATAAGACTAGCTATGAAAAGGGCTTCTTTTTTAGATGATGGCATTGTTGGATTTCGCTTAGTTTTGTAAAAGATGATCTGTGTATCTCATTTGAGCTTCATCAATGGCGGTTTTCGGTGTTTTTTTTATGAGGTGGTGCTTTGTACTTTTGTTTTGAGGGATGAGAATGCGATAGGGTCAGAGTGTGTGTGTCGAATCTTCAAGGAAAGAAGGTGCAAAATACTAAGGGACAGTAAACAGTTGGTGTGATGGAATCTGCAAGGGACAGACTTGAGAAACAGAATCTTCTTAGACATACTTCCATCTTCTTTGGCAAGTTTCAACTACCTCTGGCTAGAATTTGTTTAATCATTGGTGGTAAAAATTATTCTATTATTGAATCCTTGAGTTTTTACCATAAGTTTAAGTTGATGACAGCTTTATTTTCTATAACCTTTGATGAAGTTATTTTAAAGGGTTAATTGCACTTTATACGAAGTTTACAAGCTTATAACATTTTAATTTTTATATAAGAAAATTAATAAAAAAAAATCGGATTATTTAAGAAAATGAGTGGTTTGGCCCTAGAATTTGATCAAATTCTCGACAAAATAACTGCAAAACAATTAAGAAATGATACAGCAAGGGGATAGAGCCGCTAGTAGCGAAGGGTCTAAAGATTTGTTGCTTGAAAGTGAAGGATGATGGAGATTCCAAGAGCCCAAGACACTGCTAACGATGACGACCCACGTCAAAGCCTTGCTTATGGTATGCAAAGAACTAGTGAAAGATGAAGTGGGCTTTGACCAGTGAAGGAGTTTGTGAAATCACATCTTTTCCATAAAAAAAACCCAGTCTGGTTTCTATTTGGAAGATGAGAAAATCAGATTTTCCTCTCATGGCTAGATAAAGAAACCAAGGATCAAAGCCTTGTTGATGAATAGAGAGGTGGGGTTTTCTTATGCCCAGGAATTGTAGAGTTTTTTCGATCCACGAGTTCTTGTTTTGACGGGCATGAGATACAGACACAAATAAGATCGATGTTTGAGCCTGTAGGTGTTTTCACCCACAGATTTGCAGTGCCCCTTCCTCCTCCGTTGTGTTGTCAGGGAACCTTTTGCTTCTACAGTAATGTGACCAGTGTTGAACTTAGCTAGCCGACGGTAGTCTTTCATTCTGCTTCGCTTTATATTTTTGTGTTTTCCTTTTTCCTTTTTTCTTTTTATTTTATTTTTCCTTTTTTTTTTGGGGGGTTTTTCTAAGGCTAATCAAAGAGTTGTTTTAGCACGAGACATCTCGATTTTCCAATTAAATTAAGAAATAAGAGAGGATCAAGAAAGAGGATTAATTTTCCAATTTTTATATTTGTTTTTGGATTTAAATGCACTATAAAAAAAATTAACATTATATTTTAATTTTAACATATTTTTCGAATAATATAATAAGTTTTTGCGAAAAACTTAGCATTTTTTATATGAAAATAAAAAACCTCATGAATATTCAATTAGCATAGAATTTATGTCTTTGAATTTTTAATATAATTTTATCGTATTTATTAATATTCTTATCTTTAATTATATATAAAATACTAAAACTTTGTTTTCATTTTAATTTTTCTTTTAAGATGATAATGAATTTTTTAGAAGTTTATTTCTTTTATTATATAATTAAATAAAAAATAATTTTATAAAAAAATAAAATTATTAAGCTTAATGAAATCTATAATCTAAATTGATAAATTTGAGGGAATAAATCAAATTAACTTAAATAGATCTAATATATTGATGTCTTATTGATTAAAAAAATTACTATCTTAATTTTTTATATAAAATTAAACTATATTTTTATTAATTATTAAAATTATTTTTAGATCTATTAAATTAATTGAATTATATTAAAATAATTCTTATACAATTTAAAGGTTAAATCGAGAGAAATTTACAACACTAATAATAATTTTTTTCTAGGAGTTGACATTTTTTTAAAAAAGTTTTTTTTTTTTTTAATAATCCGTATTAATTCCTTGTAGTACTGTAACTCCTTTCAATTATCGGTGGCCCTAAAGTACGTTTAACGATGGTCTCCTCTTAACCATCCGTTCAGCAGAGTCGACAAATGGATGGCCCAGAATTCTGCCATTTGGACTGCAGTTAGTCAAAAGAAGTCAAAATGGAAACGAGATCATCTTTTGAAAGGCCCCACCACGTGCGAACAACTTTGCATTTTATCCCTGTATTCACCGTATTGATCCTCTATATTATATATATATATATATATATATATATATATATATATATATATATATATATATATATATATATATATATTCATGAAATTGATTTTCGTACTATAGAAACATGGATTGAAAATCAATTATGGTAATGCAAGTTGTTTTTAACCTAGACCCCTCCAATCATTAACATTTTTTTTTAATAATTAGATCATATTTTTAGACTAGTCTTCCTGCATCTAAATCAAACAAAACAAATTTTAAAATACTTGTAAAAAAATAAGTTATTTATACCAAAATTAAAGAATCCAAAGAATTATTTTTATTAGGCAGTGTTTGATATTGTTGTAATAATTGTTTTTTAAAGTATTTTTTATTTAAAAATACATTTAAATAATATTTTTTTTTAATTTTTAAAAAATATATTTTTAATATCAATACATTAAAACGATAAAAAAAACACATAAAAAATTTATCTAAGCAAAAAAATTTTATTTTTTTAAAACCCTGCGTGGCCGCGTAAACAAATCTAGCTCGAGTTCTAAACTTTAAAGAATGAGCAAACCATTAATTTTAAAAATTAATCACTAAATTATATAGCACAACACACTGAGCAATGACGACATCTAACTTAGACAATAAATTTAATATTTAAGGTATACTTGTTTTATGTAAAATGCTTGAAAAATGAAAAATGATGTATATGGAAAATCTTTTTTTGATAAAATAATTTTTATGTGACATATTTTTCAATTGTTAACAAGTTTTTCCATAAACAAGGCTGAAATTATAGATTATATTAATAAAATGATAACGGTGATTATTAAAATAATAAAATTATAACGATAATAAAAGTGGTAGATTGATGTTGAGATAGATAAATAACAATGAATACTTACTATAGTTTTCAAATTACATTTTAAGTTTCAAATCAATGGCAAAAAAACAAAAAATAGGAAGGAAGGGTGCATATTGTAACAAAAACAAAGTTACAGGACTTTATTTCACTTATGTAGCGGGTCCCACGTGCAAAGAAAAAAACCGGACACAGATTCTCCCGTCTCTTTCTCCGACAATGCAAGTACAATATATTTCCCATTCTACCCTTTCAAGATATGATATTTGCCATTTGACCTTTTTGTCTCCCTCCCTCCCTCTTGTCCCTTTCATGGGCACGCTTTTCTTTTTGCTTTCTCTCTCTCACTCGCCGGTTACTCACTCACTAATCTCGAGATCTTCAAACACTAAAAAAATATTATAAATTTTTAGTGTTAATCATTCTCGCGCGGTCAGCAGCAACAGTACAAGCTACAGGTTTTTTTTTAAAAAAAATTATTTCATTTCCTCTGTCATTTTCTTTCTCGTGTTTGGTTTCCAAGAAAATAAAAAAGCCACGTAGTCACCACTTTCTCCTGATTTCCTTCACATTTTCCAAATGGGTTTTCATTTTAAAGTGCAATGCTGGAGTTTTTTTTTTCTCGAAATTATTTTGTGTTTTTTTTTTTACTAAGTCATTTTTAGTCTTCGTTGTATTATTGGCTTTTTATTAAAGTTCAAAGCATTTAAGAAATGTATTAATGGATATAGGCGTGGTAGTTTGTGCGGTTAATTACTAACAGCGTCCAGTATAAGCCATTTTCAAGTTTTATTTGTTTTTATAATTTTTTTTCCCTTCTTGAGCTGGTTTATGACTTTGGTAAATATATATGCTAATTTTTTTCCATAAAAAAACTTTTTTTGGGCTTTAATTTGCTGTAAAATGATTAGAGTGTGGATTTTTCTTATTTTTTTTTATCTTTCCTTTTTCGGGTCCCAGATAGTTAATTACTTCGATTATGTAACTTGTTTGTTTTTTTTCATTAATTTTCAACCCATTTAGAATCTTGATTTATTATATAATAATGGGTTTTCTTTAAACCTGCTTTTGTTACTTTCTTGGTGAATTTTTTAGTGAATAGTGATTTATTTATGTGAATTTCAGGGTAACCCCACGTTGAAACTTCATGGATTGGGATCTTTGGGGTCCACCAAATGATATAGGTATTGCAGTTATGTTTATTTTTTGGACAAACAATATTCCTTCTTGATTTCTAATGTTGATTTTGATGATGGTTTTCTAATGGTTTTCCTCTTCAGTAGCAGAAGGAAGCGGTTTTGATAATTCCCAGTGTGACTTTTACTTTGGCTATGGGTTTGGTACATACATGCTTTTTCCTAAATGACAACTCCTTTCTGACATTTTGATTGTTTGTGTGGATATATGTGCATGCAATAGTTCTTACTTTATTCGTTCGACAATTTCGTAGATGTGATAGAAGAAGAAGCTCTGAATGAGAAATCTTGTGTGCAAGTGCTGAGGATTTTGATAAAGAAGGCAGATACAGAAATTCTTGAATTTGAACAAGATTTGTTATCCTTGCAGACTGAACTAGCTTGGGTTGAAAATGAAGATTGGCCTGATATATGTTGTAATGCTTTGAGAGAAAAGATTGATTTCCTTGATATTTCAATAAAAAATCTGACGAGTAAAGACAAGAATGAAATCGAGGTTCGTTTACTAATGTGTACACAACCTGTTGAGACACTGGACGAAATTTTGAAGGTGCTTTTCAGAAATTACATCTGCAAAAAGGATAAGCAGGTCTGATTCTTGAAATTTCTCAGCAGATATTTTGCCAATTTTCTGTTTTGAACTTGCAAATCATTATATAGGGGAATGGTTTAAAACCTCACATTAGTCTGAACACACAATTCCAACGTTCCAATGAGTCTTATATGAACATGCCCTATGAGTTGGTTCTTCAGCAATCAGCAATTTCTGCTTCAAATTACCATTCATTTGATTAGGTAGCATGTCCCCGCTGTACTGACATACTCAGCTAATTTTTGTAGACTTTCACTGGTTTTGGTTTGTTGTGTGGATAGATTACTGATTCTTCACTGCTTGGAGGTCCCAAGGTTAAATGATATGCAATATTTTTTCCATCCTCTGGTCACTTGGAGGAGTAGGATGTTTTAGTAGTTTGTCAAATCAGATCCCTTAGTTTGTAAGACCCTGGTGTTTGCATCAATTAAGAGAAGTTAATGTCTCTGATTTTTATAAATTCAAATCTCAAATGATCGTATGTTTTACCATAATCCTATACTATTATGTCTTTTCTTTCATCTAATTTTATTCCTGTGACCTGATATGTGATTGTTATACTTCCATCTCCTATTGAACAGCATAAGAATGCCATTGTCTTGGGTTCAAGCTCAGATGCTCCACAACATGCAACCAATGGTTTGGACAAGGAGAAAAGGTTGAGCAACTGCAATTTGGAAACAGTTACGAGTGAGAAAACCAAGGGCTGCAGCTCTATTCCAACAGAACATTGTGCAATTTTGAATCCATCTTTGAATCTTCAAGGGAAGAAAACTGGCAATTCGATGGTCGTGAAGGTCCAGAAGCTCTAAACCTGCATGCTTTAGTTATGCGCGTGATTGTTCTGCAAATTTGATGGAAATATGTGAAAACCCGTGGTTTCTGGTTCAAATCAAGGTCCTTTGTTCAAAGAAATGGGTATAAAAGGGTTGCCTTGATACACTACAACCATTGAGTTTACTTTAACTCCATTAAATTTCTGTGACCTGTCCGCTCTGCTGATGCATGTGCGTTGTTATAACTGTTTTTATCAAGTAGCATCTCTCTCTGTTGTGGCAGTTCCGCTTCTGGACAGTTTAAGTTTGTCCTGCTCCTGAATTTCTACCCGCCTCCCCCTCCTTTCACACCCCTATACAACACATGTTCCCTTGTGGCCACATGTACATATGCATGGCACTTGGAATATATTTTGTTCTGTAGAAACTAGAGTTTGAAAGGAAATTAAATTGCAAAGTTCAGTCAACATAACATTGTTTTTCCAGTGTCAAATGATTAATAAGTAATGAACTACTGTTTCTTTTTTCTCCACTTACTGATTTGCTTTCTTTTCCTGCCATCTTATTTTAACAATGAACAGCTTGCAAGTTCTACTATCAAAGTCTCCGTCCCACGGTCTTCAGAAGTGGCACCTGATTACTCTGATAAGAAGAAATCATTGAGCTTGTGTATTCCAAGAAGTACTGGGAAAGGGGATGCCAGAGAGCATGGCTCAACTCCAGAAGATGAGAAACTGATCCAAAGTTTGTCTTCAAAATCTGCATACAAGGGAAGACATAGTCTAAAACCGGTCAATGTTGAGGTTGTTTTCTGTAAGCTGTTCTTTTATATATTGTGTGATTTGAGTGCAGCTCGATTAGGACAAATTAATTCCATAACACTTTCCTATAAGGAAATAGTAACTACTTTTACAAGAGAAAGTCTATGGGATTAACGTCTTTGAGTACAATGGTAGAATTTATTATTGCTATAACTCATAAACAGTAATTGCAATGAAATTTTAGCTTTTGCATGCATGATAGATATGTGGATCAGAGGTGCAGACCTGTTTGACACCTATCAATAAGATGCCATCTGAAGAAGAAAAATTTATTACAAATTTACTCCTTAGCTTTCTTTTATTTTTACTATTGAGGAACTGAACATGGTTGTTTATTGGAATTAAAATAATCAAATGAGTTTGTTTCTCCATGTCTAGGAGGGTTATCAACGACATAAAGATAACAACATAGTAAGTATATTGGGAGTTTGGCCTCTATTAAATTACCCTAACTTTGGAGCACATGTTACTTGGATAGGAGCTGGTACCTGTGCAAGAAATGTTATATATCAGAAGACAATATAGAGATGCTTTTTTATTACTATTAAGCAATTATACAAAATATTATTGCCAGAATGTAGATAGATGTAACTTGCAGAACTAATTCAAGGAATGGCTTTTTCAGAGTTTCAGTTTGGATTTGTAATAAGTATGATTTCTAGTTGCTTTAGCAACTTGTAGATTGTAACATATTCAGTGGTATAACCTAGAAACTTTTGTCTAAATGGAAATTAACACCTTTTGGAAATGACAACTGAAACCAGACATGAAGAGGGATTTTTGTCTGCAAGAGATTAGTTGTTGTCTGGTTTCATGATTTACTCTAAAATGATACCGAAAATAGTTATTTGCTGCTTCAAACTCTCATGATCCTCTTGTTCATTTCATTCATTATTCTTGTGTGAACCTTCATACCAACTTGCAGTTGTTTCTGTATATCTCCTCTGCCAAAATACCATGAATGGAACTTATCTAGATGCACATAATATTCATAGCTGACTGTCAATTCCTGATAAATATTATATAAATGCTAATCTACATGTGTACTCTGTTTTCTTTGATACTAAACAGCCTACAGAAAATAGTGCAAGTAATTCCACTATATATGCTTTGGAAAATGCAGTCACCCCCTCCTATAAGGAAAAACTGGATGATTCAGATTCAATTGCAACTGAAGAAGTTGAAGAACACATTTCTATATCTACAGTTGATGTTGTAACCTCAGTTACTTCTTCAAAGCCTGTGGTGAAGAAAACAGATCTCAGGAAAATAGTCAAGGTACCAGTATCTTGCACTTCCACCTTAGTTTAGGGCCATTATTTAGATTTTGTCATAGACTTAAACAACACTACCGTGCTATGATTGGCTAATAACTCAAGCAAAGTGAGCTATTTCTGTAGGTCAGCTTATTTACATGCAACTATAATCAGGTTAGAGGCATGCCGGTGGTTTTTTTTGGGTGGGGTGGGGGTGTTATGGGTCCGAATACTTTCCTCTCCGAGTTCTTACAGGGGATTTCTTTTTTTGTTCTTTCCTATTGCAATGAACAGCCTTCAAATACAGCTGCTAAAGATTTTGGCCCAAGTGGTAATAGGAATGCAGCACATCGCTCCAGTGAGAATAAAATGTTGGTGACGCCTGATCTGAAAGTAATTGGAAATGAGGAAGCCACAGGACTCCAATCTAGAGCTAGAGGCAAAAGTAAAACTTCGAGTTCATCTTTAAATCTGGAGGGCAGAAGAAATCGTCCAGGAACAGATGAGGTACAAGGTCTTCCTTTCTCATAGTTTGCATGATATGTTGCCTTTACTTGAAATCTTCGGTTTATACACCGTCCAAATTATTGGACATATTGTATTCCGATGTTAGTGTCACATGTTGAGGTCCACCTTCATCCCTGCCTCTTACTCGTACAAATTTCCTTTGAGCAGCCTGCAGGTGCTATTCTAAAAATTATTCGTGCAGAAGCTCTAAGAAGTCCAGCTGGCCTCCCTGGAACTAAAGACAATTCTGATTGTGCGCTAGGTACTTTTAAACAGGCTAAGGGCAGCAACTCTGGTACAGAGCAAAAATTGTCTGAGTTTGCTCCAAAATCAGCACTGAAACGAACTGTGAAAGAATTAAAGATTGCTGTAGCTCATGATGTAGTTTCATTGAAGTCATCTCGGAAGACAAATGGCAAAAAGAAAACTCCTTTAATTGTGAAGTTTAGAGAAACTGATCTGACTGACACTGAAAATTGTGCCTTGACTTCACTTTTAGAGATACAAGATCACGGAGGGAGAAATACAGCCAAGCTGCAGCCTGAGGAAGAAAAACCTATGCTGGTTGAAGTTCAAATGACAGAAATTTCTGCTGATGAGAAAAGGTCGAACTTGAATTTGTCCTTGATTCCACAAAAAGAAAAGGGAAAGAGGCATATCAATTCAAATCCACCAATTCTCCATGAGATTGGTTTCTCTGAACTGATACTTAAAAGTTCATCTTCTATTTCTGAAAGCAATAAGAAACGAAAATCTGGAGCCGGCCCACAAAATGCCAGTTTAAACGAGACTTTGAGTAGAAAGATCACAAAAAAATCAGCAAGGCCTGACAAGGGTGAGGCTAGAGAGCACGGCGCTGCAACTTGTAATGCCCCGAATTCAGTATCAGAGCCTCAGAAGAAAAAAAAGGTGTGTGTAAATTTCCCACTCCCTCTGGGGACTGAAGATCCAACTGTTCAAATGGATTTATCTAGTTCACTTGGGGACACAATTGACGGTGCAAGCGAGAATGACCTTTCAGTTGAAGAGTCTTGCTCAATCTGTGATTCCAGTTCGGAGGTTGTGGCATCATTTTCTTCTGCTATAAGCACCTTGAGGGACTTGCCTTTAGCTGAACTGAGGACCATTGCAGGCCGACTTAAACTAACCAAATTCAGTAAGCTTCGGAAAGCGGTGCTACTTGAACAAATAACAGAGCGTCTTGTTAATTGAAGAGCATCCAAGTCGTACATATCACTATCCGTCATTCTTCTCATTATTTGCTTCCTTGTCCATGTTTTTGTAGGTTTCTCTTTGGACCATGTTTGAATGGCTCCACTGGGACAAACCACTGCACAACAGGCCAAAGGTATACCGCAATACCATAATGACCAAGCAAATGTTCACTAGAGATATTGGCGTGTGTGTATATGAAATAGGAAAAGTGAGGTTTTACATATGGAATGAAGGCAGGCCTCCCTCTTTTCAGGTCCAGTTTAGGGTTTCATGGAGTGCTTGAGTTTTCATTGTTATGTATTCGCAATCTTTACGCGAGGGGGTGAATAATAAGATGGCTACTGTGAAAACTCATTCTTTTAGTGTATAGCACTAGTTATAGTGCCCCCGCGATGTGATTTTTAAAACCTTTTTTTTTTTTTTGCAATAATTAAAACAAATATTTTAAAAAAAGTTGATTTAAATTACAATTGTCAAAATTCCTTATATATATATATATATATATATATATATATATTTGACGGAATAATAATTTGTTTTATAAATAATTTTGTTATTTGAATAAAAATTTAAAAGAAATTAAATTAAATATCTATCTAAACTCAAATAATTTAATTTAAGTAGGAAAGAAAATTCATTTTTAGATAAATTTTCATTTTTGTTATTCATTTATTTCTTTTAATTTTGGCAGAAACATGCTTTTAAAAAAAATTTATTCAAATTAAAACTTATCATGATCTATAAAGTAAGTAATTGAATGAAAAAACATGAAAGAATAATTAATTGGAGAATATAAAATAAGAAATTGATGATAAAAAAAATAATAAAATATTATGCATGTTCTTTTTTAAATCATACACATTAGTTTCATATATGATCATAAAAAGTGAATAAAACGCAAAACAAATTAAAACTACAAGGACTAATATGAAAAAAACTAAAAAACTCAAGGATGTAAATGTATTTTTTCACGCTATATAATGCAATCAACGGTGCATTACTCTCTATGTAAACAAATGATGATATTCAGTAAAACACCACCCTCTTTTAGTGTTGTTTTTATTTTATAACTATAATATAATTATAATTATTGTCTACAAAGGATCTATTATTACTTCTTAATTCTATACTTTGAAGCTTGATTTTTATCCTAAAAAGATGATCTGTGTTTTTGTTAATCCATGCACTTTTCACCTTTGATGTGAGTTTTCAGTTGTCCAACAAGATTGAATTTTCCTTTTCCTTTTTGTAATTATTAGATGAAAATCTGCATTTAGGATTTTGGTATTCTAGTTTTGTGTTAGATCAATCCTACTTTAATAACTTTAACTATGATCCTTCCATTGCTCCCCGTTCAAATTATATATGAATGCTACTCATAATGCACTATCCATCTCTCTTTTTTTCTTTTTTTTTTTTGTCCCGAGACAAAACATTGTTATTAAACCGGTCTAAAACCTGACTTGGATTGAACCTGACTTGGATTAAATTTCATTTTAAATCAGTCTGATTCGGTCAAACTTGATTGTGTCAACTCCAAGAATTTCTTTTTATTTTTATCAAAAATGGCATGTTTTAGGTTTCTAAAAAAACATCTAAAATGATGTTGTTATAAATTCAAATCTTGAGCCAGGTTAGATCTCTAGCCAAGTCGAAAAACGATGTTAAGAAGAGAGAGTTGTCGATCCTAAACTATTGAGGTTGATTGCTCCTAATGACTGTCTTCTTGATGATGTACAACCTCTTCCTACTGCTACCTAGTAGACATAGTGAGGTATTCAAGGATCCCTTTGGATTTTGCCATAATTAGTTCTTCATGGCTTGAAGTCCTGGCCATGTCAAGTCAAATATGTCGGTGCAATGTCGAGCTCCAAACCTTCTGAATACATGGAGGTTATAATTTTAAGCTCAGCAAGTGTTTCACAAAATAACGCAAGATGATGAAATCAATCAACTAATTAAAGGCTTTGAGCTTTCATAATACTAAGACAATACAGAATACATTATAACAGCAATGTGTTTTTATTCAGAGCGCTCAGTCAACAATTTCTTTTATATGTTCTATTAATTCCTTCATGATAACTTTTATTGGCAATGCAAAGTAGCCAAAGGTTGGCCAAGAAGAGAAGGCCTGTAGAAAGCATGGCTTTGTGCAATCTCGATGCGTTCCCGAGGATCATTCAGTGTTTCATCCCTTAGTGCTTGGAGGATAGCTTGTGATGATTGCTCCCTGAATATCCACATATCAAACACAAATGGAAGATTAGATTCATTGCTGACAACAATAAACTGTACCCATTTGAACAAAAGATTTAAAAAAAAAAAAAATTGTTGTAGAAAAGGTGTTTATCAGCATGGCATGTAGCTCTGGTCTAGGAATGAGATTTTCTACAAATTTCCAGAATGTATATCAATTAAGTACAATAAGAAAGCAAGACTCACGCAACTGCCAGCCATGGCTTCAAAAAATAAGCCATCTCTGCAGGCCTCGTAAAATTGAAATTTTTTTAAAATCTATCCAACTTGTTGTGTTCGATGATAAAGTTGCACTGCAGTATGAGATTACCTTATTATCAGTATTTTATACAATGTTTTCAAGATCGGGCAGAGTTCAACAGGTGCAACAGGTTTCTTTTCATCAGGATGTAACACGCTCAAGCTTGACTGGCTCAGGAGTTCATAGAATGCTCCAACTGCCGAAACACCCTGCAATGAGAAAAACTCAACAGACTCGGAATTGTTATACCCAGCTAGTTTGGGATTGAGGTAAAGAATATCCCTCAAATTGAGCTTAGGATGTTATATTGTATGATGATAAATGTTCCATTACTAGCAAATCCATGAGATCAGTACAGCAATCCTGAGGTAGCAAGCAGGTTAAACCGCCACCTCAAGTGCATAGATTTTTTTCTCTTCTTTTACCCGAAGGTCATTCATAGTTGAAAGAGACATTTAAACTGAGTTTGAGAAAGTGTAACGAACTATCTTCCTTATGTATCCTCAGTACTACCACAATCTGAACATACAATATCTCTCAGAGTGAAAGATTCCATCTCATAAAATTTGAAGATAGTGTGCCAAAATGATATTCAGTACCTGAATCATTCCTTTCCCACTGATGTTATCACCAATATCCCGGCTAATTTCCCCTTTGGCTAACATTTGGCCATACCATGCATTACGACCCTTTAACAAGGTTACATATGTGTCCGCCAGCAAAGGCCCTGCAAGCTTCTCAGGTTCTTCAGCCAATAGATGAGTAATAAATATCATCTCTGATGTACAATGTGCAAAGTAGACTGACTTGCTGGTAGCACTTTCATTAGTAAGGGCTGCTACCATCCCTACGAAAATCAAATTGGAAAATTGAGTTTGCAGATGCAAAGAAAAAGGTTAATGTTACAAGCATTTGTCATTCATTTTGCTTATTGTTTGTAATAATGTGCAGACATACAGCATGGTGTTCAGCACCATGCTCAGAAACAATTCAAAATTGCTGAACCAATACGATTCAAAATTGCTAGGCTTTAGTGATATACACTTGATTCAGTTCATTACAGAATTTATTGGTAGAATTACAGAGTTATGGTGTGACGTTATGGAACCATTCTGTAAAAAGACAATAATTGTGATGCTTTCAAGAAGGCATTACACAAATTGCATCATTAACCATGTTTTCATATCCTTGAATCGATAGCTAGAGATAATGACCAGTCAAGAACCAGGTAACCTCTGGAGTCTGGCCATGAATCTATAGGAGTTATTGGTTTGTGTAGAAATAGAGTTTAAACATTTTTTAGCAAGAAGAAAGTCAAAACTCACCAGCTCCAATGGCATAGACATTCTTCAGGCCACCCATGACTTCATGAGTGACAAGGTCACTGTTGTCCCACACAATGAAATGGGGCTGCCTTAGAAATTTAGCCAGAGGCTTTCTCCACTTATCAGCTCCACATATTCGAGCATTAGCATATTCCTTGTTGTATATTTCTGAAGCAATATTTGGTCCACCAAGATAAAGTATATTCTGCGTTGGTACTCCAGCTACAAAGCACAAACAACATAAAGATGAGGGCAAATTTTATTCTGAAGTGGAGAAAATACTGACAGAAAAGGATTAGAATGCAGGGTGGACAGAAGAATACAGAATCACTGAAATTTCATACTTTGAGGACTTCAATTATAAGCATTATCAAATGATAGAAGAATAATTTATTATACAATTGGATGGGAAGGATGCTTGCATTTGAATAGAATCATTCATAAGAGCGAAAGCTAGCGGATGGGGACAGTTTGACCATAAAATTGTCATTGTTAACAGCATACAGCAAATGCTAAAGATGTAGATTTGTAAAGTCTTAAACTTGAATGAATCTGCAGTCAGAAGGGTTTGTCATAAGTTTGGTTGGCATGAGTAGAACGGACACCAACGAAACAAAGAAGCTAGCTGGCATTGTTCACAAGTATGAACAAAGCTGTTGAACTAGTTAATAAAGCTTTTGATCAAACAAGTAGAACCAGACAAAGAAGCATGGTGTGATCATAAAATTGCAAGAGATAATTAACAAAATGTTGCATTATGATTTATGAATGAGAAGGCAAGAAATTTTTTTCTTTTTAAATATTCTGATTCGACTTCTTCCGTGTGCTTTGAGACTCGGATAGAAGAGCACTTACTCGCTCTGTTAATCATTTGTGTAGGTGTGATTATATGGGGAACAGGTTCTAATGCAGCTTCTATACCCTTCGCCAAAGAGATGATGATGGGTGTTGTGATTCTCTCCTTCCAATATTGGCTAATCTCTTCAAACACCTCGCGTGTCTCTGTGGAAGGCACAGCATTTACCACAATATCAGCATCCCAAACAGCCTCTTGCAAATTAGTCACAACCTTCAAAGGACAAAGTGGTACATCAATCATGTTCAAGCAAAATCCATCCTTCAAAATCTCATCAGCAAATAGAGTCCGATCGCCTAGCCTGCCCTCAACGTACTTCAAATATGCACATCGCCGGATCAACCTCCTCAATACATCCTCCCTCGAATTGATCACTTCAAAGAGATGCTCTGCTGTGACTCTATCAACAGCCCTTCCAGGCCTTCTCCATATCCTGATTTGGACCTTCTCTCGGAACCGACCATAACTATCCTGCAGCAAAGCTGCAAAAACACTCCCCCAAGCACCTGCTCCAACGCCGACAATTCTCAGAGGATCACCATCAGTCTTGCCTAGAAGGCTTCGAAGCTCATCAAGCTTCTCTTCTAGGCCATTACAATTTTGAGCAGACCATCCATTACCGTGATGATTCATTGTCTTAATACTTCCAACCATCTTCTTCTAGCAACAATAAATTAACAAGATCGAACTCTGTCCAATAGAAAAGGTATACTCTAATGGGTATCAATATTGAAATTTCATCAACTATACCAAATTCTAAAATCAGCCCAACATTGATCCTGGTATGGATTTTGATCTCACAACTCCAAACTACTCAAATCTTCCCTCGAAAAAACCAAGTCCTGATTACCAAGTTGTCACCTTGCATTAAAAATGAAATCTTTATTGGTAGATCTTATTACCTAAACCAAAACTAATTTTTCATTCCTCTACTAAGATTTTCAAACCAACCTATTAAGGAAACCTCTAATAATTTGACACTAAAGTACAAAACAAGAGAAGAGGTGGAAGAAATACACGAACCCTTCTTTCATCTACTCAATTAGTACATGACAAAATGAGAAAAATCAAACCCTATAACTTTGTTTTGTCCGTCTGAGTTCGTTCATCTACCCAGCTATAAACTTTCAAAAAACAAATAAATATAAAAAAATTTAGGGTCAAAATCACCGACCTTATCTGTTAACAACAACAAAGCATGTTCAGTTCCTACAAGTCATTAAGACCCGACAAAGTTTTGGCAGCAAGGAATTCAACTTGCATTGTTTGAAGGGAAATAAATCATGCATGAAAGAATGTGATGTAAAGTGAAGTGACATAAAAAGTGCATGGAAGGTGAGAAAGGGAAGCAAGAAACTGGTGAAAGCAGCAGCTTCAAAATTATTGACAGAGAGGCATGGATGGGTACAGTTGAGTTGAATTGGCAATGGAGACATTGCACCAGCAAGAAAGCATTAAAGATTTTGTACGCTGCCATCTTCCCCAACGGTCATTAATATTGGATTGCCATGGTCTGCCTTCACTTGCCCCCCACGCGTCCCTTACTTAATTATGAGAAATTTAATTAACCATGTAGAAAATTGGAAAATCAATTTAATCCTATCAATGTATTTCACATTTGTATCAATTTAATACACATATATGATAAATTGAATTTACATATCAATCTCATCGAGGAGAAATCAAATTAGCTGTTATTGCTGTTAAAATTTAAGAGGGTGATTAACGTAGTTTATGTTTCTGTTTTTATATTTTTTTAAAACATATATATTTTTAGCATAAAAAATATTAAATTAATGTTTTTCTAATATTTTCTTCTTAATTTGTGTAATTATTTGTAAGCTAACATTAAAATTCTATCACCTCAAGAACATCATAAGACTTCCCAATTTGGAACCAAAATGCATATACATTTATTACTGTCATGCTGGCAGGAGTTTCAAACCTTCAACCCTATTCAGGAATTTCATGTTTTAAGCTCCTTCACTGAGAACAAGTTTTTCACTTCTTATAGAATGTTTGGGAGGTATTATTTATTTATTTATTTATTTATTTATTCTGCAGTAATTAACCAAGAGGCCATGCAGCACTGGCTACCTAACTTTTGTTGCCCATTTATTGAGATTAATTATAGCATCCGCCATTTATGGACCTACTTCTTGAATAACATGGGAAACTTGTATGTATATCTCTCTCTCTAATCATGCATAATGAAAATAAATATTAAGAGGCATGAAAAAAAAATTTAAAATCACTGTGTAAATATTACTAGTTTTGAATTTTTAAAATAGTTTACCCTGGAAAAAAAATATTAAGTATAGTGATCAAATCATAGAAAAACTTCACACATAGATGGACTTTTATTGACTAAGTTATGAGCCTAAATCATTCATGTAAAAACAAGTTTCTCATGAATTTTAAAAAGATTTTGCTTTCTAGGACAGTGTAGTTATTACATTGTGCAATTGAAAGGTAAAAAAAATGAATTATTCATAATCAATCTTACAATAACTAATGAATGTTAAAATAAAAAGATCATTCTCCCCCACATTAGCAACTTTATTGATTTTTTTATTGGATAGGTAAAATAATAATTACGCTATGACCATGGATATTAATTTTTTTCTAGATGCAGTGTTTTTTTTTTTTTTTTTGTAATATATATCTATTATTTACCATGTACAATGTTATTAAATTATCACGTATTTTAGAAAAGAATGTATATTAATATACAATAAAGTGTCAATATGTAGCTAAATTATTCTACTTCAAATCAATAAATCAAACTTTTATAGCAAGAATTAATGAAATTTAATAGAATTTATAGATAATTTAGTTGGATCAAACTTTAGCAGAAGTAATAAAAATTTCTAATAAAAAAGTCACATTGAATGGAATGATTAGCGGAACATTTCAGACACTTTCACCCTGTTTTGGCTCATCTCAGGTAATATGAATGAACATTTATCCTATTTTTTCAACTTGTAGAGAACATTTTCGATACACCATACGAAAACGCATAAGCTCTATCTCCTGCTATTCTCAGGTACGGATTCCTTGCGAGTAAACTCAGACCAGGCTTTGAATTCCTTTCCACCGCCACCATAAGCAGAATGGTTTGCAGCATGCTGGGTCATTGACACGGAACTTAGAGAGGGAAGGAGGGGAAGGGCGCATTACTGGGCCATAAAATGACTTCTCATTAAATAATTGTTGAAGCTAAGTTCCCCTGCCAACAGCATTTTCTGATCGTGGGCGTAGAGGTTTACAAGACCTGAAATACATGCTACTGCACAAGGAACAGAGAATAGACCCACCTATACATACCCGGATCTGTAGAAATAATTAGTTGACCTAGAACCCAAATCCAAAAAATTGTATATACACAGTACCATATCGCTGGGTTTGCTTTTTCTCAATGCTGCCCCGGTTTCTTCCATAGCAAGACTGATTTGCAAAAGGTGGAATCAAAATACCTACTCTGAGATGAGCAACCAGGCAACCCAACCCTTGAACAAGGTGTCACAGCCGTATCAATGGATTCAACCTTCTGGCTGCAGATTATTATCAAGCTCAAGTGTTAGAATATGTTGAAGCAAGACTATTTGTAGGTGGATATTGGATCTGTGATGAATCGATTGAGGGTGTGGCAGTAAATGCTGGTTCGAGTTTCTCATTTACACTCTTCTTTGGCCTCTTCAACCGCTTGGGTCTCTGTGACTGTGGCTCAGAATTTGGAAAAGGATCATCCAGTTCATAGTCCATCGGTGTAGAATTTGGTTCATTCTTCTGTGAATTCCTTGGCTTTGATGTATTCTGCTTGTCAGAAGCAGCTTTCCTCTGCACAAGAGATGTGCTTGTTAATAAAAACAGAAAGCAACAGATATACAGAACGTTGCATAGAGGCCAACTTTTGAAAGCCAAAATATCACGAACAAAAACAGCAGCTTCAGTAACTTTTTTGACTATCATCCACACAGCTCACCTTCACGGTCTGAGGCAAAAGAATATGTAAGGTAAATTTTACCTTGAGATATCAAGGCTCTTACATGCACTGACCCGAATTTTTCACAAATAATAAGGGTACTTGAGAATCTCCTCCTTTCCACTTTCTTTTTTCACATTTATTCAGAAGAGGATGTTGTTCTTAAGGCTACTAAATGGTATATCTCCACAAAGTTGACACATCAATGCTGTTTCAAAATGTAACTGTAGAAGAGAAATTTTGGGAGTGAATAAAAAAATTCACTTAGAAGTCAAAATACCTTATTGCTATGGGGTGATTTCAATTTCTCTGCATCCTCGGATTGTTCATTTCCCGTGCCCTGAGCAACAGTTTCTGTCAAATCTTCGAAAGTTGCATCCCCTTCAGCATCTACCCTTATTGCCTTCGTTGGTTTTTTCTTTTGTCTATCCCTGGCCTGAAAACAGCAATTGATAAAAAGATGATTGCATGTTCTATAAGCAACTTAAATTTAAGGCTACTTCTATCTCTGTTGGTCACTTTCTAGCTCTTAAATTTACTTTTCCTTTTCTGTTGAATACTCTAAAGGCCAGTTTTGCAGGGAGAAAAGGGGCAAAAACTCTTATGCCAGGAGAAAATTATCAGCAACTTAACCAAGTTCTTGAAAAGAAACTTAGAACAATACAGATGTAAACCTCACCTGCAGTGGAATTTCTCTCAACTTCTGCTCCAGCTGGGCATCATCCAGAAGCAAGGACACCACATCCTCAGGAGCCAAGAGATCATCCTGAACATGACCACCTGTCATAACAAGCTGCTGCACAGTATTTTTCTGACTTGCTCTTTGTAAAATCTTTTCCTCAACTGTCTCTTTACAAATGAGCCGGTAGACAGTGACCTACACCATGAAAGAGTTCAGTGTTATTCAGAACTTAAATAAAACTAAGCCAAGAATTATAGATACGGCTAGAATTAGAAAAACCATTTTGTGTGTGGACGCATAAAGCACATTTTAGTAGAGGGTTTCTCTGTAAACAAGGAAGAAAAAAAGAAAGAAAACAATCAGGAGAGAACTAACATCCTTCGTCTGGCCCAGCCGATGTGCTCTATCCATTGCCTGTAAATCTAGTGTAGGATTCCAATCACTTTCATAAAAGATAACAGTGTCTGCAGCTGTCAAATTAATACCCAACCCACCAGCTCTGGTACTTAGCAAGAAAACAAAAATATCATTCCTGCAAATCCCAATAGTAAAAAAACAAAAAGAGTTAAGAACTCACAACATTTCAAAATGAGAAAGCACCAATAAAGGAATGTTCTTCAAATCAGTCATCAGACAGCAAAGAAAATACCAACCTAAGCTGGAAGTCTCTGACCATGTCCCGACGATCCATAATGGTGGAAGATCCATCAAGTCTAAGATATCTATATTTCCTATAATTCATGTAGTCCTGTGATTGCACATGAGTTAGCAACGAAACAAACTTTCTAAAAAAAATGGGACAGAAATATCAACTAATTGACCTGATCACAATTGAAAGTTGTAGCTCAAGCGCAAATTACGTTATTTAAAAGCAAAAAGCAGAAAGGACAGGCATGGGCGATAGATAACATAATATGTGTGTGTGTTAGTGGCAATAAGAAGCTATTTCTGAACATGGAAATCCAAATAAATACTCAAGTCATCATTGAATGCAACAATCACCACAGACCATTTATGACATAAACAGATCATATAATATGAAGTCTTGCTGTTGATTATTCTATACCATGTTCCAACTGACCATTGCTTTTCTTAAAAATCATACTTGTTTTCCTATAGTGAATGCTGGATTAAAGCAATAAATGCAGGCCAATTATGTGGACAAAGCTTGTCAAGTATATAACCAATTTGGCTGAATTGGTACAGCTGTAGATCAACAAATAAAAAGAAATAACACAGCTGTACAACAAATCATAAAAACAAAGAAAAAAAACTCACTGTTTTCCAAATAAATCAACTCAACCATGCCTTAATCCCAAAATATTTTCTACAAGATCAACAGCAACCAACTTTTCATTTACCTAGTAACCTTTCAACCACTATCATGAATAACTGATAAAACAAAAATACCTCGAGAATATTCAGCATTTTTGTCATTTGAGCAAACAATAGAACTCGGTGGTTTTCTGCTCGCAATCGTTTCAGTAATATATCAAGTGTTTGAAGCTTTCCAGAATCCTACATAAAATACAAATACAATCCAAATATAATCATTAGAAAATACAATTTTGAGTTAAATAAAAGGACTCGGGAATCAGAGAGGTTTGCACCGTGAGCAACTTTGCAGGGTCAAAGCTTTGCATGGGGGGACAAGAACCAAAAATCTTGTATGTCAACTGAAGAGCAGGTTGTGAAACAGGTAGTTCAGAATCAATCTCCTGAATCAAAGGATGAGGAGGCTCTGGCTTTCTAGGTCCATTAAATGTGGATGTGCGTGCAAACCCAGTTAACAACCTCTTAACCATGGGTTGGTGTAATTCTTCCATCATTTGGTAGGCAAAGTTTCTATCTGAGCATTGGCTACCAATCTATCAACATGAGAAAAAATCAGTATACTAATAAATTTTCAAAGGTTAACAGTTCTTTAATGATAAACAGGGGGAAAAAAAAGAAGAAGAAGACAATCTGAGAATGCGGATATACCGGTGGTGCTCTGGTCCGTGGGATGAACGTGTAAGTTGAGTGGAGAAGTCTGATGTTGGACTGAAGCCTGTCCTGATGAGAATTAACTAGAGCTTCAAATGGAGTATCAGCAGGGCCTGTTGCCATTTTCCTCCTTAGGATATCTGTCTCAGATCTTGATGGCATCAATAACATCCGTGTAACAGCTCTAACTTTATGTTTTTCAAGGTAATTGCTATGGTCATTTTCTATGTCTTTCATGAGCAAGTCCATGATTCCATCCAAAAATCGCCGGCCCCATCTCATAATAAAAAACAACAGCCTCTCCATAAATGAACTAATTGCCAAAAATGCAACCTCCGCTGGGGATAAATCCATCAAATGAGAAAAACCAAACGTCCCACTCTTAATAAGCAAGCTATCTGAGCTATTGTCCAGTGCAAATACAGATCGATACACATTTTCTGATGAGAATATATTAAAATGCTTTTGAAATGACTCTCTGCCAAAACCACGCCCAATTGCTGAGCAAAGTACCTCAGAACTTTGGACAATCTCATTGTGGACTACTTTTGGAATCTGGGTGGGAGAAGAATGGTAGTGTCAACAAATATCATAGTTATTACTTTGAAAAGGAAACTGTTGTTGTAACCATTGGACACAGAGACTTTACTCTTTAACTTTAGCATTTGTTAAAATACCATTTTTTTTCTAAAACACAAACAAAACAACTCAAGAAAGTACCTTATACGTAATAGGATTTCGACCTCCTGAATAATGTATGTCCTCCAACTCCCCAAAAGGAGAGGGCAGGAAAGAATTAGGAATCTCTCCAAAATAGAAATATGTGATTCCCTCATTCCTTTCAAACAACTCTGGATGGTTACAAACCTACCACCATGCAAATAGAACATTCAACTTTTGGTACAAAAACAATAAAATAGCATATTATTCAAATATTCACATAACATAATTGCATAATGTATACATTACGTAATAGAATATGAGAAAACCCCAGCAAATTAGTAGCATACCTTTCTCAGCTGAATGACTATGTTCATGAGATTCATAATTTTCTTCTCATTAAGATGTCCACGATTGCTATCAAACAACTCAGCAAGAGATATCTTGTTCTTAATAGCTTGATAGAAAGCTTGTTGTCGAGAGCTCAACTTGCAGTGTACAGTAACTTCTGTTTTCCTAGTTAACTCAGAAACCACATCTTTCTTCACACGTCGCAGCATAAAAGGCTTCAGAATTGCATGCTGTCAAAGTAAAGAACAAAACATAAGTCAACTACCATAGGGGGGAAAACAGCAGTACAAGTTCCAGAAAGGGTAAGAAAAGGTACTAGGAAGATATTTCTTATGACTAAAAAAAGTCCACTGCATTGCATTCAATCAACACAGAATTCCTCTAACCAGCAAGCATAAAAAGTTATGAAGTTACATATGGTAGTGAATGAAATCCATGGACACATTGGGAACACATGAAAACCAAACAAAAACGGAGAATTGCATTTACTTGCACCCGTACCTTCCTCTAAAACATCCAAAGCCTCACATAAGACCCACACTAGTTCACAAGAATTTGAAGGATCCATGAGGCAGTTCATTATGTTAGAACAGTTTGATGTTGTTCATTTTTTGCATGATCCACTAGCATGCTGCATCACATTCTTATTGTACAGAATTATGCAGGATGCACATCTAACAAACAATTTATTGATCGTGGAGGCAATGGAAACCTACAAAAAGCAATAAATCATACTCACCAATCTGTTTAGCTGGTGCTCATTTAAAGTACCTCCATGTTCTGCATGATTCTCAATTCTGATAACAAAATAGAAGTTCGATTTTAAGTGTAGCATGTTCAAAAAGCAAGCATTGACTGCAGCATAGAAACATACCCTTTAGAAAACCACTCATTGAACTGTTCGTGGCTGTCAAATAATGTGGGCATGATGAAATGTAGGAGGGCCCACAATTCTGCCATGTTATTCTGAATTGGTGTACCAGTCAGCAGTAGGCGATTACGACAATTAAAACTGAGCAGTGTCTTCCATCTTATACTGTCAAAAGTATCCGGTCATCAGATGAGAGTAAGAGCATAACGTGTTTCTTCTCTCCTTTTTTATGCTTTGGAAAGACAGAAAATAAAAAATCATAGGAAGATTTCCCTTTGACATCAAGAGTTTGAATGGAAGAAAAAAGCAAACTCATTCAAACATGACATTGCTCTTGAAACAATGATTAATCAGAAAATTATACTAAATGAACTCTGGTTATAGAGTTGAGAACCTGTTGGCACTTTTAATAGCCTGGGCCTCATCTAGTACCATATATTGCCATTTCACACGCCGAAAATACTTCTCATCAGACACTAGCAATTGATAGCTGGTAATGAGAATGTGAAAACCAGCCTCCCTGACAAGAAAGAAAATGATCGGTTACTAATGTCACGATAAAGTGTGGCAAGTGCTTAATTTAGTGACATGAGAAATAGAACAAAAAATTATTTGGATGATGTATCTTAAAAGCTGGCTTAAGACACAAAATGGAGTGAACTACAAAAACACTCCAAGGCTTAGTTTGTAGGAAATTAGATTAGAACCCAAAACTCTAATGCTTCCAAAGTGCTTGCAGATGCGATTTTATATGCATATTGGTTTTCTTTTATTTGTTTATAGTCAAAAGAAGGTGATATTCCAATGGCTTTAACCTATTAAAAAGAATGCAGAGGAGAATGCTACTTTGATACTCCTGTCTTATGCCAGAACTCAGCCCATAAGTTCAAAAAATTCCAAGTCATGTTAGAAAAAACAGAACCCTATATGTTCCTAGAAATCCACAGGAAAGAAAATCCAGAAAGAATAAGTATGATGTGGTCCATGCAAGCTGTACCTCTTTTATCTTGATACACGTAGAACATATCCAATTATGTGATCCTCTCCATTGAACTACCCATTAATCTACCTTTGTGAAAGCGATAGATAAGTGTTACAAGAAAATTACCTTCGATAAAGGCGTTTTGGATTAATGTTTTTCCGAAGTACCATCCGCTCTTGAAGCCCACCCCAATATGGAAGGGTTTTCAAGTCAGGGCAGAAACGACTGATTTCATCAGCCCAGTTATTCAAGACAGAAGCAGGAGCAACAACCAGAAAAGGACCCCAGATATTTTTTTCCTACGTGCAGCAATTAAGTTAGTATGAGACTAATAAGAAAAAAATTCTGAAATGTACCATGACAAGAATAATCACCTCAGCCAAATGAGCCAAGAATGCCATGGCTTGAATAGTCTTTCCAAGGCCCATCTCATCAGCCAGTATACCATTTAAGCCCTGAGATAACATGGACTTCCACGAGATGAGTAATGAATTCAATAGAAAAATATTATATGGTACTGATGTAGAGTTTCTGTTACCTGCTCATAACAATTAACCAGCCACTGAAGACCCTTCAACTGATATTCTTTAAGGCTGCCTTTAAACAACTCTGGTGTCTTAACTGTTGATGTAACAGGCATGGTGGAGCTGCAAGTAATGGTCATGATAAGCTCATTAAAATTATGCCAACGTTCAAAAAGAAGACACTGAAAACAAAAAAGAATCTTTCACAACTTGTTACTACTAAGAAGAAAGGGCAACCTAAAAAAAACTTACGGTGTCTGCAAATCAATGTTGCTAGATCCTGCAACTGAGGCATCAGTTATAGGTCCCTCAATATCAGCAACTTCACGCAGCTTTGAACACTCAGTATCAAAAGCACTTGTTAACAGTTTCTGCTTGGAGACTGCATCTTGAGCAGCTTTGAGAGCCTCTTTTCTCAATTCAGCATCCTCAGGATCTTCTTCAGGATCAGGTTCAGCTTCAGCAGTGCTAAAATCCATTACTTGGTCATCTGTCTTTTCATCTGCAATTGGCAAAGCTTCTGACCGCTGTGAATTTGGTTTGTTTGACATGAAATGACTGAACAGTTCTGTTTGTTGTATGAGAAAATTGAGCCTTTGCTGCTGTCTTTTTGCTTCCCTGAGCTCTTGTTCACGCTTCAAAGCTTCTGCAGCTTCTCTTTCCTCCTTTTTCCTCACCTCTGCCTGCAAGGCGAGGCATTTTCAATGTTGCAAACAGTTAGAGAAGCAACTAATAAATAACCAAAGGAAAAAAAAAGGCAGGGATGACTTTTGTAGAGCAGTTTTTCAGTTGTTAGCTTGAAAGTTATATCACAGAAAAATATTAATCACTCCGCTTAGAATCAGATATGCCAGTAAAGTGTATCCCACTAGAGCTCCCAAAAGAAAAAAAGATTCCACCAGATTAATAACCAGGTTGTTTATTCACTTTCCGCCGGCCCAAATTGCTAAAGATAGGAGGTTTTAGGTTAAAATGCTCAATCTGCATATATGTAAAATGGATTCCTCACAGGCTAAATTTGGAACAGCCTGGCTGTCAAAAAATGTCAGATGAAGCTACCGATCTAAAGATTAGAATCCACGGCCCATGCTGGCAAGCTCAAGACTTTTACTGTCATACCAGCCAATGACCCAGGATAATAACCGTGTCAGTTTCAGCGCAAACCTTTAAAACCTCCATGGACAGATTAACAGAAGCCACAGGGAAGAGATGAAAGAGTTTCCATGGGCGAATGTACTCTTATAACATGTTATATTTGGGACTCTTAATTGTGATATGGCATATACTGTAGAAGACCATTATATGAAAACATAAAGAAAGTTCAGCAAGAAAACAGAAAGATACCATCTCCTTATCCACTCGCTTCCAAAACAGTAGCATGTCTCTAGCTAACTTCCTAGTGCGAATTGCAGCACCCTTCATTATTTTGAGTGATCTGCTAACCTTCAATTTGACCTGGAAAATAAAAGCAATTGTTACTAAGATATACAGAAGTGTAGTACTATAAAGCTGAAATACGGAGATCATCCATAGATGAAAAATACAAGAAAAAAAACTGCAAAAAGCACATTATATATACATGCCTCTCTTTGACAGTTTTCTGAGAACCTCTTTGCATCAATTAGTTGCTTCCGATGAAACGTAGTGAAAATCCTATGATGCTTAGGTATATCTCTTCTCACAATGTTTACCCAAACTTTACCAATCCTTTCCATTTCCTCCCTCTCAATAACAGAAGGGTCTTTAATTATTTTTGGCTTCTTAGGTAGACTCCGCTCAATAATCTGCATCTCGGGAAAAGAGATAATAATAAAAAAAATGTCATCAACCGCTCTGCATTGGAACTAAAAGACACTTATTCTCATAGCTTACTCAGAGTTCAAAATTGAGCACAAACCTCATATGTGTCTCCTTTCTCCAAAACTTTAACATAGTAAACCTGCATTACACCGCCCTCTGACAAAATAGAGCGTTTTATATTTCCAGCTGCCCCCTCTGGGATTGAGGAATTCAATGCCTCTTCAGATATCTTGAGACTGAATTTCTCAGCAGAGTTAGAAGCTGCCAATGCCTTCAACCTTCCCTGAAGTGACTCATATTGTAACTGGGGCTCTCCCATTCCCGCTCGGCTTCTAAGTCCAAACCTTTTATCATTGGCTGTCATTGCTGCCAAGGAACCCAAATCTAAGGTGCCCTTCAAGTAAAATTCCTCCACTCGCATATCTGAGAAGCTTGGTAAGTTCAATGATGCCGCCAGCTTATCATAAGAGGGGGGTATCCTATAAGTGACACCATCCCCAATATCCAAATAAGGAGGTTCATAGTATATTCTGCAAAATATTTAAAAAAAATTACCTTTCCAAGCAATAAAAAATGAATATAGCCATCATGCAAGTATTCGAGAATTTATACATTCCAATGCTCATTATGCTAAGACATACTTGGGCGTGAACTCTGGCTCATGATAGTCTCCGTGTTTTGATGGTACAATGTCATTGACCCATTCAGATGTGGTTTCCTTATCATATAGACCCCCTCGCTGCTCACTTCCCCGCTTCCTAGTTTTAGAACCACCCAAACTGCTCTTTGGAACGGGAATCCCCATCCGAGGAGGAGGTGCAGGACTTGACAAGGAATCCTTATACCTCCTCTTGTACTTCTGGATATGTTCTCCTAACATTGAGCGATACTGTTCCTCAGTAATGCGTGCCCCTGAATATCCGTCTTCCTCCTCTCCCTCACTGCTGTTATACTGCCTCTTTCTCTTCCCTGAACTCAATTCCCTCTCCGATAGATTCCCATTAACAAATTTTGACATTGCTCCACCTGTACATAGCCAACCACATTGCACAAACACATAAATACACTTCTCGCCAGCTCAATTCACCTCCAAAAATCACAGTTTTTCAGAAACAATAGACTTATACAAACAATGAGTTTATGAAACTCAACAGTTATTAAGCGTATAGAAGCAAAAAATCCTAACCGTTTCCTAGTAATTCCAATCAAAATACAAAATAAAACATTCAAAAAAGTAAATTAAGTTACCTTGGCTACCTCTGCTCTCATCCTGACTACTATTCCCATAATAATCAAATTCATCATCTGGTTGTGGTACTCTGAAGTTCACCAAAGACTAAAAACAAGCAACAAAAACCACAATCCAAAATCCACAAAATCAAACATTAACCAAAAACACAAAGAAAATGCGAATTCAACACATTTCAATAAACCCATCTTCCCAAATCCCAAAACTAACTAGTTAATCCAATCTAAAAAATAAAAAAAGAGTAGGTTATTCAAAAAACTAAAAAGAACCCAATTGAGAAAACCAAAAACCCATGTGAACAAACCTCAAGATTGAACAAATTGGAGTAAGAAAGCGAGTCCTTGGCTTGTCTCCTGTTGTCCATGAAAGCTTAGGCTTTTGAAGAACATACGACAAACTTATGTTCTGTCTCTCTGTTTTTTTAGAGAGAGAAAAGGAAAAGATAAAATACGAAACCCTAATAGGAATTTTGTTCTTAAGAGAAAGAAGAAGAAGTGAAGAGGGTAGAAAGGTTAAGGGGGTGCGTAGGATAGTGAGCGAAAGAGAAGGACCGTGGGTGACACAGACGGTGTAGGAAGCATCGTGAGGTGCTAACGTGCGCCGAGTTGGTGCCATTTTGTTAACGTTTTTCTTTTAATGTTTTTTTCCTTTCTTTTTGTTTAATTTTAATTTTCGAATTAATTTCCTTTAGGCCTTCGAAGTCGACGGAGATTGAAGAGATTTTATTCTCTGGGAACAGAAGGGATAGGAGACAGTGAGAGGTTGGGTTTTGATGCAGTTGACTGTAGATTAGAGGAGTCCTGATGTTTGCGGTACTTCTTACACGTGGCAACAAACACCCAGCAGGGATTTGAGAGCGCACGGAGTTTTTGTTTTCGCGTTTAAGATTCGAGAACATATTCTGTATTTTTCTGTATTTTTAAAGTGTTTGTAAAAAAATTTAAAAATTTTTTATTTTTTTATTTATTTTAAATTAATATATTTTTAGTATTTTTAAATTGATATATTAAAATTAAAAATAATTTTTAAAAAATATAAAAATATTATTTTAATATATTTTAACATAAAAAATTATTTAAAAAATAATCACAACCACAATTTTAAAATATTACTCCTATAGCATTTTTCCCTCTCCATAGAAAACCTAGACTCGATTATAGATATTTTTCTCGTTTGTCTTAAATAAATCAAGGATAATTGTTTTTAAAATATTTATATTTAACTATCAATGAGATTTATTGTAAAATTCAATATTTATATGTATTTAATATTAATTTTTCGCTGGTTATTAACTGTCAAATATTGGTTATAAGAAGATATTTTTTTTAATTAATGGCCAAGCCCGAAAGAAAAAGGCTTTCCTCTCCAAAACTCAATTAATATGAGATCGAGACGAGAAAGGTATAACTCGTTCCATTGTCATCCTTAGTGGAGCCTTGCATGCTTTACTAGCATCCAATTATTAAATTACCCTAATATACTAAAAAAAAATTGGAAAACTATATCAATAGTGAAATTTCTATTATTTTTTCTTGGTTTTTCCAACTTTTTTTTTCCCCTGCAACCATCTATAGCCTAATTCGATTTAGAATTATAGTAAAAATATCAAATTAAATGTTAGAAGATTAAAAAATAAAACGGAGAGAAAATATGTTACTAACCTATAAACTGCAATAATTTTTATTTTAATACAAAAATTTATTTTATTTATTTTTTAATCTATAAGTTAGAGAAAAAAATAAGAGAAACTCGTTGAAAGACATATAAGAAAGAAAAAATTGTCAATTGTCATGATTTTAGTAAAAAAAATAGTTAGACTTTATATAAAAAGGTTTTATTTTACGATAAAAAAAAATTAATAATGGTGTTTTTTCCTCTAAACATGACGGGGATAAGCAGATTGGATTTTATTTTGATTATTGATAAAGCCCACGAATATTGGGTCATCCAGCTCCAAGAACATGGTATGATTTTTTTTTATATTGATTTTTTTTTAATTTTACTTTTAGATATTTAATTAATTTTAAATTGATATTAAAAAAAAAAACTACTAACTTTAAAGTCTCATATGGTGCCACACTTATTATTTACGGTGTTATGACAAGGAGAAGACAGAGAAGTGTGAAAACCTCGTCTTACAGCCTTTCCTGCCATGGAAAGGGCTTGGGGTTTTTATTTTTATTTTAAATTAATTTTTTTTTAAGGTGCTTTTAAATTATTTTAATATATTGACATTAAAAATTAATTTAAAAAATAAAAAAATTATTATTTCAATATATTTTTAAATAAAACTTTCTCAAATACCCCTGGCCTTAGCCCTCGGATATTGCCAACGTTTCACACTCCTGGAATTGCATAATCTTCTTTCCCGGCCACTGCCCTGCCAAAAGAGCTTGCTTCACTGTTTGATCGAAGATCGTGCTTTCAACTTCCTACTAAGCAAAATGGTCTAAAATTCTCTGCGCAGACCCATCAAAAGCCATTTTATCGTAATGTACTTCGGGTTTTTTTCATTGATCAGTCGAGTCTTGGAACTATGTTAAAATGTAATATAATAGAAAAGCATTAACTATCATCAAATGCGCCCCCAGTGAGAAGAAAAAAATATCAGGGATACTTGAAAATAATTTCAGGCCTACAAATCAGTGCATGAAAACTATGATTATATTAATTTAGTCTTGCATGTAATTAACTATATGTTTAACGATTAACACTAATACTGCCATGGACGAATACAATTTGATTTCTTTGATTTTGCTTGCAATGGCAACTCTGATCAGAATGAGGGATTTCAGCTTCAACGTTCCAACTCCAAATCCCACCTCAAGTCCTTGCAATAACAGGGACATGAATCTGAAGGGTAATTTAACTAATTAGTTGTTGGGTTTATTATTTAATGATTAAATCTTCTCAAAAATTATTAAAAATTTATATGAAAAATTCATGGAATTAGTTGAAATATATATATAACTGGTTGAAAAAAAAACACGAACATGTTTGATTTCGGTTGATAAAAAGCTCATGGCTTCCCAAGGAGAATGGAGGACCAAAATATATAGTTTATCACCTCTAGTTTAAAAATCAAAATGAAAAGAATTAAAAAGGGCAAGAGAGCAAACCGATGGAGGTTATCCTGCACTGCTCTTTGTTCTCCTCTGTTAAGGAGATCTCTTTTGAACTATTTCTTTGCTACTCATGTCTGCTTGAAAAACCAATCCAGGTGTAATTACTTATATTTTGGTCTCAACGTTTAATAGTTGGTGCAATTATTATAGATTTTCACAAAAAAAAACAGACAAGGAAGAAGAATGTTTTGCAGCTCAAGCAGTCATTTAATATATATTAATATAGATATTGACCATCTCTCTTACGATGAACACTACAGAACAATCACTGAGATGAAACAATTTGATCCCATTTCTCTAAAACATAGATAATCTCTTTGGAGACTTGTGCTGTTAATAATGAAGCTCTCTAGGATTGGATCTGGGCGTCGCAGAATCGTGTGACGAGGGTTCAATACCACAAACACACTTGTTATTCAAGCAGTTGCAGGTTGAACAATAAGATGCACAGGCACCTACACACTGAATCGGTTTTTGACACCAATCCACCTTTCTTGTTCGTGCCTCGGCATCCAAGATGAAACCTGTAGAAATTCTTGATATCTGTTAAAACCATCAAAATATAACAGCAACTTAAAAGAAAGAATAATATTGCCATCGCAAGATAACATGGAGAGTTATTACCTGCTGATGCAACGATGAAGAACATGATAAATAGACCAGGCTTGAATGAAACTGTTGCCATTATATCTGGTTTATATTGTGAATAATTTTTGTTTTCTCGTGGAAAATTTGAGATACTCTATCAGTCCCTCGTATTCTCAACACCAATACATATTTATAGTGCAACCTTGAGTTGTTCTTCGGGACTGAACCTTTCTTTTTTCAGAAAACAATTATATATTAATTAAGAATATGGAAATTCAGATATTGTGTGTATTGCTTTATATGGTAGGCAATTTTTTAAATTCCTTAAATGCATATCATGCAATGAAATAAATATGCTATACAGAGATATTCATAATCATGAGAGAATTTATTGTTTTATTTTTCCAGAACCGGTTTTGCTTAGGGAAAGCGTCAGCGATCAATATTTTAATGTTTATAATCAATTAATTACTTTTCCCATTTTGTAATAGAATTTATTGCAAGCAGTTTTAAGATTAACCAGTAAAGTAGCAATGATTTAGTATTTTAAATTAATATAATTTAATTATTTCTGTATATTATTAATATTCTTTTAAGAATAAATTACTCTCACCACCTACAGTTTAGTCATTATAGCACATCATCACTATCCAATTAATTTATCGAATATTGCACTATACACCTTTAACTAACGAGATTAACAATTTTATTTCTAAAATTATGAAGAGACAAAAATGACACCGTATAAAATCACCAGGAATTTCTGTAAACCATTTGGAAAAGCTTTGCAGTGGCAATGGAGGTTTCAATAATTGAGAAATAATTAGGTGAACAGGTTCATCATTAGCCCATTTTCTATATATATATATATATATATATATATATATATATATAGAGAGAGAGAGAGAGAGAGAGAGAGAGAAGGCAGAGCCCACCATGAAGGCATGGATGATGGGAGAACCCATTACGTTGTGGAGGTGAGCTCATGCAATGATTTGCAGAGACAAGCTTCAAAATTAGAATGTTTAGAGGGAAAACAAAGGATGGCCATCAATTCAAAATATAGCATGATAGCCTTTGAATTGAGTTGACTGGTCAACTCTCAAATTCAGTGATCAAATGATGAGCCCTAGTTTTCAAAATAATTGGGCTGAAACCGTGTGTAGCCCAAAGGTACGGTGCAAACGAAAAAAAATCAAATCGACGCGATTCTACGAGACTGTTGAAAGTCAACCTCGTTTGTCATGTCACCGCTTACAAGTGGCCATGTGGAAGCAAGATGTTGATTCGCAGAGGTGACGCCGACGGCTATGGGTCGGAGGCGATTACACACGGCCCAGTTGTGCGTTTTTTGCAGACTCAAATTTACACTCTTGCCCATCATCTTTTGTAATTGATTAACTTTCATCCATAGTTATTATTAATTAATTACTAACAAAAAAACTAAAGGGCGGGGGTTTCTAAATTACTATAACCACATCCATAACATATTATTTATTGAAATAGGGTTTTATATTTTTTTAATTTAACTTTTTAATAATTTAATTTTTTTAATTCATTATTTAATATTATGTTGTTTTGGTAATTATGCTTTGTAATTTTTTTTATATTAGATTTATACTAGTCTTGTAGATTTATTTTTTCTTCTTCTTGATTCTAATATTCAATATTAGATTTACTGGATACTCCATGTTTTTTTATTTGTTTTTTATAAATTTATTTTGATTTTTTGATTCATGTTATGAGTTTAATATGTTAATCTAAGTTGATTCATGTTATTTTTCTTAACCATTTTTTCTAGTAGTTATTTTTTTTATTTCATCATTCAATATTGGATTAATTGAAAATTAAGCTTTGTATTTTTTATGATTTGCTTTCTATAAGATTATCTCGATCTCATGATCCGGATCACAGGATTAACAGATTGATCTGGGTTGATTATGTTTATTTTTTTTTCCTTTTTTAACTAGGTTTTATTTTTTTATGGAGTTATCTAGATTTCATAATCCGAGACCTGGGTTGACTCTATTTATTTCTATTGAGTTGTTTTTTTAAAAAAAAATTTACCTTTCAACATTAGGTTATTTGTGAATTAGGCTTCATATTTTTTTAATTTATTTTTTGTAGAGTTATCCCTGTTTCATAGATTTGTGTTTTTCTCCAGATTTTAACATTCAACATTGGATTTGTTGAAAATAAAGCTTAATGATTTTTTATTTGCTTTTTATAACTTTATCTTAGTCTCGTGATCTAGATCACAGGTTTAACAAGTTAACCTGAATTGACTTGAGTAATTTTTTTGTCTTTTTTTTCTAATTGATTTTTTTATTTCGTCCTTCAACATTGGGTTGGATGGAAATTAAGTTTCATAATTTTTTATTGATTTTCTTTTTACGGTGTTATTATTATCTCATGACCTATGTTGATTTTGTCATTTTTTTATTGAAGTATTTATTTTTTTTTATTTTTATCTTTCGATACAGGGTTGATTAGGAATTATCATTCATATTTTACTTTAATTTGTTTTCTATAAGGCTATCACAGTTTTGCGACCCAAGTCATAAATTTGACATCTTAACCCGAGTCGATCTATTATGTCATATTTTTAATATTTTTAAAAAGTGCTATTCAATATGTCACTTTATCAATATTTAAAAAAGATGTCGTTTAATATGCATTATATTTGATTTTATGATTAAATATTTTTTATTATAAAACACGTTATTAACACTTGAACAACTTTTTTATGATAAAAAAATTAATCTAACCAGAAACACAACGCATGACAATAATTTTGTTTTTGTTAAATCTTGATCGGTATGGTGGATTAGCACGATGATTTGCCAATAAGAACTTAGCTTAGATCAAATTTACTTTTAAACTATATTTGGACATTCGACCCTATTAAATCTAAGTGATTGAATGGATTGATATATAGATAGATTGATCTAATTAAATTCAAGTGAAACTTTACTGTATGAATTTAGATGATTTTTAAAATTATTTTATTTAGAATGATAATATTTTAATATTAACTACGGTTATTCTGGTGAACCACGAGTCACCAAGACCTTTAGTTGTGTCAAATTCCAATTGAAGCCTAACATATATGTTGACGTTTTAACTTTATTGTTAAAAGAATTATGACTGCTATTATTTACATTGATTCATGCATTAATATATAATCTATCCTGAAATTGTAGTTGCGGTTTCAAGTATTGTTTATTTATAAATATATTAAAATAATATTTTTTTAAAATAATTTTTTAAATCAGTATATCAAAACAATCTAAAAATAAAAAAAAATAATTTTAACAAAAAAATTTGAACTTTTTAGAACTACATTTTCCAAACAGTCCCTTAGTACAAGCAACATACATTTTATTATTCTTTAGTATCGTTATGATTCAACCATTTCCTTTCTCTACTAAAAGAATTGATCTGTTTTGTGGAGCTTCATTATTCTATGAACACTGAAGTTTTTTTTTCTCAATTCACTCTCCGTTTATCTTTTAATTTGTCTTTCATTCTATTATTTATCCAGATTACTTTTTAATTGGTTAAGTCAACTGAATTATATTAACATAACTCTTCCATAATTTAATTATAATTTTGAGCTAGGTATGGTATTAGATCGAAAGGTTTTTTTGCTATTAATTTTCTTGATTTTATCCTTAGATTTTTTTACATGTCGATCGAGAAATCTTTAAACCGGTCAAAACAACTTTTATATAATTTAATTTTAAATAATTTTAAATAATTTTTTTAAATGCGGCAAACAAACGTATCTTATCTCTTAAAAAAAACCTCTTTTTTTTTTTTTTTTTTTAATTTCACTCAAATTAATGTCCTTAATCTAGATGGTAGCGGAAACAACCTAATTTTTTTTTTTTTAAGACAATTGAAATTTGAAACCGTTGCATGATTGTATCCTTGGATCATCTACAACACAACAACATTTGATTTGAATACTGTTAAGATCAAGTGGGTCTTTTTTTAAAAAAAAATTACTTAAAAAAAAAAGGAGTTGCCAATGCAGAATTGACTCTTATCCATTTTGATTCCCCTTTAAACCTTGAAGGAACAGCACGGTCACCAACGCTTTTTTTTTCCTTTTGAAACTATATACGTGCAATGATCAATGAATACTTTACAATTCTTTTTTTTTTCTGTTCTTTTTTCTATTTTGATGATTCAAGGTAACTTCTCCCTTTAAAAAATAGTATAAATAAATGATGAAATAAAATAATATAAATATCTTAACTTTTTCTTCTTTTGTATACATTTCCTTTTAAAATAGAACGATTGAAGTCCAAAGTCAATGAATCTTTTGGGTGAACGATTTGACGAAGACGAAGAGAGCCCCGTGATTAAAGAAGAGTGGGCTAACAAAATCAAAACGACGCGGTCCGCAGCCTCTCTCTCTCTCTCTCTCTCTCTCTCTCTTATCGGATGATTAGTTTATTTTTTTCATCTTAATCAAGTTTAGTAGAATGTCTGATTTTTTCTTCTAATAATTTTTTGAACACATTTTGTTTTATTCAGATTAATAAATTATTTTTTATATTAATTTTAAAGTTTGAATTTATAAGGTTTCCTAACCCATCCTTTAATTTATAAATGTCGCGAAGTAATGTATGAATTTCAAGTGAATTTTTCTCTTTTTTGCAATTCTTTAATTAAATAATTATTTTTGCATTATATTAAGGGTGCATTGTTTTTTCCGTTTAGATAATTTTTTTAAAAATATTTTTCATCTAAAAAGCATTAAATTAATATGTTTTTAAGTGTTTTTCAATAATTTTAATATACTAATATTAAAAATAAATAAAAAAAACTAAAATACTATATTGATACATTTTTAATTTTAATACACCTCTACAAAAATACCATACACACATTACAAATCACACACTAAATTTTCAAATCCCAGGTTGTAAAGGATGATAATCAGAGGATATAAATTTTCTATATAACTCACATTGCTGTAAATGAAGAAGTTTAAAACAACTTTTTAATCCATTTTACCCCGATATTAGATAACATAAATAAATATATATATTATTGTTTTAAAACTCGGATCAACTAAACAAACTAATTCGGGATCCAATCAGCTCAGGATGTAGACTTATCCAGATTGAATAAAAAATAAAAAACTCATCTAACATAATCAAAATCCGAGTTAATCTAATGAGTCGAGTTTAACCTAATTAAAACTTAGTGAAAATCTAATTATTATTAATCTATTAATTATTTTAAAAAATAATATTGTTTAATTTTTTTTAATTTTTTATAGTAGACCTGGATGGAGTTTTAAAAATATAATATATATATAAAAATTAATAAATTTTATTTTATAGTCTTCTTGTGGGGGCAAAAATAACATTAGAAATCTAAGGTTATACTGCAAAATAATCTCGTAAACGTTATGAAAAAATCAAGTTGAGGGACTTTATGGTCAAATGATTGATATTCAGTAAAGATATGGATGGAACATGTACGGATTCTGAGAACACAAAACATGTTATCATTACAAAAAAAAAAAAAACATTGTAATAATTGAGAAACAATTAGTCAATCATCAGATTAGACGAATTCAATTTTCATCGTCAAACTAGCTTCTTGAACGCAATAAATATTTTTCATGTTACTTTTTCCTCTCCTGAAAACAGTCCACGCGAAGAAAAATATCATATCAAAAATCATTTTAATTTATAAAAAAAATAAAAAGATCTAAAATAAAAAGAGAGCAGAAAACAAAAATGACCACGGATTCGAAATAATTTACATAACCGCCACCAAAAGTCCACTGACAAATACGAATTGCCTTATCCTATATATAATAAATCCCCAAAGGCTCAAACCTCACAAAACCGAAAAGCATTGCTCCTTTCTCTCTCTCTCCTAACTCCAAAATCGAAATGTCAGGCTACCCTCAACAACCAGCTGGCTACGGCTACGGCCAGGGCCCACCGCCACCGCAACAATCCCAACCCTACGGTTCTGCACCGCCATACTCCTCCGCTTACGGCGCACCACCACAACCTTCTGCTCCATACGGCACCGCACCACAACCTACTGCTCCATACGGCAGCGCACAACATGCTGCTCCATACGGCACCGCACAACAAGCTGCTCCATACGGCAGCTCACAACATACTGCTCCATACGGCACCGCGCAAGCTTATGGCTCCCCCTACGCAGCTCCCCCTCCCGGCACCAAGCCACCAAAGGACAAACCCCAAGGTTCCACACCTGGCGGCTATCCTCCTGCTCCCTACGCAAGCAGCCCCTTTGCTGCTCTCTTGCCCTCCACCTTCCCTCCAGGCACCGACCCCAGCATCGTCGCCTGCTTTCAAGTCGCCGATCAGGACGGTAGCGGGATAATTGATGACAAAGAACTGCAGAGAGCCTTATCGGGCTATAATCAGAGCTTCAGCCTGAGGACTGTTCACCTTCTCATGTATCTATTCACAAACAGCAACGCCAGGAAGATCGGTGAGTCCTTGATTTGCAGTTTTTCATTCATGCGTATGTTAGTGGACTAGTTAAGGTTTTGCTAGTTTGAGCCGGGTTGATATTTTTGTTAATTCACGCACATGTTACTGCAATGGTCCTGGAACTTGCCAATGTACGGCCGGTGTTTTTTTTTCTTTGCATTGAATGGACGAAACTGCGGTATTATAACTGGACGTTGATTGTTCAGTTAGGTCTTGATCACTGGGGTCAGTTTCGTCCTTTCCCCATATTTTTGCGCCTTTTTTGCTGTTTTCAGCTGATCAGTAGTGGGCCGAAATGCCTTTGTTGCTTGCGCGTTTTCTTCTTTTTGAAAATGCTGAATCTGCCCTCGAATATTTTGATGTTGTTGAGCAATTTGCAAGGGTATATTCGTAATCTTATGAGCTTTGCAGATTTATGTAGGAACCACGTTGATTTTTTATTTTTTATTGAAATGTTAATGCAGGACCTAAGGAATTCACTGAACTGTTTTACAGCTTGCAGAACTGGAGGGTAAGCTTTTGGAGGTTTTGAATTGGAAGGTCTTTTAATTCATATTTATTTTTGGATTAGAAATGTTTATTATTGTTTTTGTGGGATTTGGTTGTTTTTGCTATACAGGCAATCTTTGAGAGATTTGATAGGGACAGGAGTGGGAGGATTGATATTAATGAGCTGAGAGAGGCACTTCTGAGTTTAGGATTTTCCGTCTCACCTGTTGTTTTGGACTTGTTGGTATCTAAGTTTGATAAAACTGGAGGGAAGAACAAGGCCATTGAATACGACAATTTCATCGAGTACGTTTTTCTTCGTCTCTTTTTGTTGGTTTTGTTTGAGAACATTTAGTTTTCTGACTTCTGCTGAGCATCTCTAATATGGTGTTTTCTCTCTTCTGTTTTTGTGGAATGCAGATGCTGTCTGACTGTCAAGGTGAGCTTTAAACTAAGATTATAGGATCTTTACTCTATTTTGCCTTCTGTCAAGTACAAGTTAAATACACAGAGTTCTGTATACCAATAGAATGATTTACTGAAGCCTGAAAAAATTTAATACAAATCGAAGCTTGAATGTGAATGTGCATTAAAAGCTAGGTTCCAGATTTTAACAACATTCTTAACCTTGCCATTTTTTAAAGTTCTAGACTTTTAACGTGTGGCATGGCTGATCATCTGTTTTCAGGGACTGACTGAGAAGTTCAAAGAGAGGGATACTACATACTCTGGTTCAGCAAGTTTTACTTACGAGAATTTCATGCTAGCTGTTCTTCCATTCCTCATTGCATAGATGGGGATTGAAAGCTAAATCGGCACGAGCCAGTGATGTACTTTCTGGGTCGTACACATCTTTTTTTCTTCACCTAGCATCATCTTGTGTATCTGGTTTCAGTTGTAAAAACTAAAAACTGTTTTTAAGGGTTTTGTGGATACAAGTTTGCAGATCAATCCCTCTATCTCTTCCTTAAATCTTTGAACTCTGATGTATGGTTATTGTCATTTAATTCCTATGGTTTCAAGCTTTGCTAATTTCCAACAATGTCGTGCTTTGTAATCTTAAACTTAAATGTCACCATCCCCACTATTATATCTTCTTTAATTTGCTGAGGAAAAGGTAAGGGGAAAATTAAGGGTCTTTCCGGGGAGAATAATTTATTCAGTATGGGCGCCTCTCAATTTGAATTAGAAGAGGTCGTACAGAGGCAGCATCAATGCAATGTATGATTTGTTCTGATAAAGGTTAAGTCCAGGCGACATGGGAAATAATTTTGGTTCTTTATTTTATAATCCAGATATATCATGGGGTGGCTGAGCATCGTAGGCAGTTTGGTATTTTACCAATCACTCACCGACACATGCGGCACTTTTCTGAATCAGCACTACTTGCTGTCGAGGTTCCAGCTTCTTTTCCATGTATTTCCAGGAAAGTCACTCTCTTCTTCGACAAGTAAATTCCAAAAAAAAAAAAAAACAATTATGACAGAAATGAACGAACGGGCCAGCGTATACAAATTTGACTAGCTACATCACATATAAAAAATATCATGGGAGAAAGCGAAACCATTAATTAACAGAAACGAACCCTCGTGCATCGTGATATTTGTACTGCAGCTAAAATCACTGCTCGTTTTTTAATAATGTCGATTAGAAAAATGATTTTTTTAAAAAATTTTTAATCTGATTCTTGAATTATGTTTTTTTAAAATTAACATCTAATTGTATTTTTTTTAAGAGAAAATTGGTGAATTACAAGATAGAAAATTAAAGTAAAAAAAAGTAGAAGGGAACTTTAAATTTTATACAAAAAATTAATTTTGGTCACCTATATTTTTTGGTTAATAGATAAATCATCTTTTAGTTTTGAAAATTTTAATTTTAACACCAAAATTTATTTCTTTTATTTTTTATTTTTTTTGAGAGGAGAGAGGAATGCGAGATTTCGATGAAGAGAGAGTGGTTATTAATGATAATTTCAACCATCAAAATTGTTGA
>Ga0325414_1000036_pt1 | contig 67434 bp, 34 predicted proteins | sample PopdelMetagenome_8_FD_206183 | JGI IMG/M metagenome (GOLD analysis project Ga0325414, IMG submission 206183) | Populus deltoides microbial communities from Bellville, Georgia, United States - Leaf-PdKOR-R3 | ecosystem: Host-associated > Plants > Phyllosphere > Phylloplane/Leaf | place: USA... | reverse complement strand
GGGGGGTTTGTTGGGTTAAATTAATTTAAATTTGCTGATGAAATTTTATCAGCAATTCAGGGGGGGATTGTCTAGTTAAATTCATTTAAATATATTGATGAAATTTTATCCGCAATTCCAGGGGAATTGCTAACATGTCAAATAGCTAATGAAAGTTTATATTGATTTTTTTTATTTTTTATTCCATCGCTATTTACGTAGAATATTACTAATGGAAAATATTTTCTTATTATTTACATCGGCAATTACTGATGAAAATATTTTGTCACTATTGTTGTATGAAATTATCAATAGAATATTTTCTAATGGTGTTTCTGTTATTATTTACAAATTTTCTGATAGTGATTGTTGTACTAGCATATTCTAGAGGTTTAAATATATTTTATTTAATCTTGAAATATATAATTATGATGAAAATATTTTGTCACTATTGCTTATGAAATTATCAATAGAATATTTTCTATAGGTGCTTCTGTTATTATTTGTTAATTTTCTGATAGTGATTGTTGTATTGGTATATTCTAGAGGTTAAATTAAATTTAAAATCTTTATTTAAATATATTTTATTCAATCTTAAAAAATATAAAATACGAGGAGCTTGAAAGTTTTGTAATTAAAACTTGTCTTAATTTTTTTATGAAAAGTATATTTCTTCATATTAATAAAATTTATGTAATTAGGTGCACATGCATAATATATGTTACTTTTAATTTGGCTCCCCCTAAATCTATTCCATGTTCTGCCATCGAATTCTCTGCAATCTTTTAAAAACACGAGCTTCGCTTTTTTTCCATCCAGCTTGAAATGGTTATCGTTGGCAAAATGCAGGCTTGAGTTATAGGATGCAGAAGAAGGGCTAATTTTCTACTTAATAATAGATAATATATACTTTATTGAATACTTAGAAATCCAATGAATAATTTATAAATATTTAATAAAAGGAGACTTTTCTCTTTACTGGTTTCGTTGACCCGAATGGATGTTTATGTAGCCTGGCTTAGTTTGTCACGTGTCCATTTGCATGGTGGGACAAATATAGAAAGATTTTCCTATCACGGCGCCCATTTTCTTGACCACTCTTTGCGGTGACTTTTCTTAAATTCAAACGTTGTGATGAGGATCATCATAGCCAGCACCATGCTGTTTATTTAAACTGTGAGTGATCTTAATTAAATGTGGGTTTGAGAAATAACTTTAATACTGGTTGTCTCTCTTGTTGTCCATTGCTGACATTCTTTGCGTTCTGTCGGGCATTTGTTTGTGCATCAACGCCATCCCATTGCATATTGTCGACTTTGCTTCCATCATAGTTCAAGATTCAATGATTTCTTTCATAACATTTACTTTAGCTAGCTCCAAACATGACTCCTTTCTGGTTTCTGATTCTGTTGTCCTCGTCACCAGCACTAATCTATGCCACTTTTGCATGATGGATATATATAGGACGACTGGCTACAAGCCTTGTTCTTTAATTAAATCATTAGAATAAATTAATTAATGCCAACCTATCCAGATTCCAGACCAGCACCTTATCTCATTGAGCAGCGAATTGTAGGAGAAGCGGCGGAAAATTGTGGATTTATAACAGATGAAGTCGGGAAACTTTAGATAATGCGGTTGTCCTTTCTATGGTTGGGTAGGATAGATGGATTCAAATCAAGAAATGATCTGTATATTTATAAAATACTTTCTATTGTTGTTATTTTTTAACTTTGATGATCTGGTTTATGCAAAACATAAAACTTGCATATGTATTAACAAATAAAAAAAAAATCAACTTACAATTCTTAATAAACAAAAAATAGACTTGAAGATGTAGATTGAGATAAAAATCAATTATCTAGTTTTAAAATAATTTATTGCCTGTTTTTTTATGCTAACAGTGTGATTGCTTTATTCTTTCTCATGCTTACTCAATCTTTTATTCTCGGCATTACCACTAAGAATAAACAGTGAACCAAATTGTATGTTACTTTCTATAAGAATTTTGACATAAGAAATGCAAATGATAGTTTTAGAAAGACTAAAAGTTTTTTTTTATTATCGAAACCATGTCAGAACTGTCTACTTTTATATGCAATTCTAACAGTTAACTTCTAAAATAAAAGGATACAACTTTCCAGTTTAAAAGAACACAAATCTATTTTAGGTAGAGTTTTAACATACACAAAATTTTCATTCACACCATAACAATCCCCCACATGAATGAAAATTGTTTGATCAAAATAAAATACAAAGTAGATATGAAAATATAGAGTAACAGCGAAAAGTCGTTATATTGGGCAAGGTATCTTTTGGCCTTGAACCTTCCTTAGTGAAAACTATTGGATTCACTAGGCTAGATAGTGAACGTGATGTCTTGAACTATTTAGCCTTTTGTGTGAAACTAGACCATAGAAATCACACAGTTCTTTTTCTTATAATTTTGGTTCTCACGGTTATGTTTATTTTGGCCCCATACATATCCTTATTTCAAAGAGTGCTTTAGAGAATTTAGCATTTTTCAATTCTCATAGAAGTGGCCTCATTTCACTCTCGCATAGGTGATTTTTGTTAAGAATATCCTATAATACCCCACTTGGATTTCTCAAGCTATAAGAATTATTAAAAGTTTAGCTTATCCTGTTTTTGCTACAGGTAGCACTTTTCATCGTAGAAAAAGATAAGAGTGTTATTACTAAATTGACACATGATTTGGGTTTTCTTTTGAACCTAGATCTTGGGATCTCCAGTCAACTAGGTTGAGTTGCCATCATGGCAATTCTTTGAATATAGACTTTAATCTCATTTCCCTTGTTTTCTTGTTAAACATTTTATTAGTAGATCCACGATATTATCCTTTAACTTTATATAGTCAATAAAAACAATCCTATTTGAGAACAACAATCTTACGGTATTGTGTTACTTGAGAACAATTATCTTACAGTATTATGTCTCTAACAATTATGTCAAGACTTACCGTTATATATAAAATTTTATGCCCTACCAATTACAGATTGGCTATTGCAATGTAAAGAAATCGTTGGCATAAAATTTTGGTCAACTTAGAGTATCCTCAAAAAAGTTTTAGAAATCACTTTACTTCTTTTTCATATTTTTCTAAAGATATAAACTCAGCCTCCTTCATGGATATGGAAATGCATGTTTATTTAGAGGATTTCCAAGGATATAGCTCCTTTAATAGCAAGGATAAACTCATTTATGAATTTTGAATCTTTAGTATTGAATATCCATTTAGCATTGTTATACCTTTCAAGTATAGATGGATATATTATGTTGTTACCCATTTTTGGGTTCCTACAAAACAAAAAAAAATAAGAAAATACAAAAATATATATATATATATATATAATATATATTCGAAAGAAATTCAAAAAAAATAACAGGAGCGAGAAAAGGATGCTGGAATGCTGAAAAAAGGATAAAATTGGTTAAGAAGGTTCAAAAATGTAAAAGTTTGAAATTTAACATTATATTTTTGACTGGTGAGAGCCCTATTAACAAAGAAAATTCAATTTGAGAAACAAAAGTTCAAAATCAGATGTTTATGGACTTAATTAAATTTTATCTAAAGTTTAATCGAATTTATGGAGGGTTTGATTGCAAGAACATTGATCTTTTAAGTCAATTTAGATTTTTATTGGAAGAAATTAAAGTTCTAGGGTCCAGTTATAATTTTGAAGAGTTGATTTTGTCAAATCAGGGGTTTAATTGCATAATTATTGAAGTTTGATAGCCAATTAGGGACTTAATTGAAACAATCCAAAAACAAGGACTAAATAGAAAAAGGCGCTAAAATAAAGGGGTCTAATCACAATTTTTCTGGGGGGCTTGATTACAAAATTACATAAACATCCATGGATCAAATCAGAAATATTATTTAAAGTTGCAAAAATGGCGCCATTTCGCTCAACATTGTTCATTGTCTTCTTCAGAAGACGTTACAGTGCAGCTGGCGGAGAAACGGCTGTAGCAGCGAAGGCGGTGATCAAGGGGCCATGTTCCACGGCTGATATCTCTCCGGCCGTTACTCCGTCCCTGCAGAGGAAAACGGTTGCATCCTCTGGCTATAAAAGCTAGAGGATGTACTACACCGAGAGGAGGAAGGTAGAACGAAAGAGATAGGAAACAGAGGGAGAGAAGGAGAGAGAGAAAAAAAAGAACGAGACAGTGAGGAGATCGAGAGAGGAGAAAGAAGAAGAGTAAGGGATAGCAGGGGCAGAAAAAACACGGGGAGAACAGAGGAGGAGAGAACGTGAAAAAAAAGAGAAAAAACAGAGAGTAGCCGTGAGGAAGAAAGTAAAAGAACAGAGAGGGAGGGAGAAGACAGAGACGAAAGGGAAGGAACCGCAAGAAGAACTCTAAACAGAAACAGAAAAAAGGAAGAACCAGAGGAACCAGAGGAAAAACAAACAAAAGGAGAGGAGAGTGGTCCAAAGCATGTTGTTGCTTTCGTCTTGCTTCCTGGTAAACGTCTCCAACTTTGCAGATAATGCACAAACACTGTGCACTTGAAGATTAATTACATCGTCACTGTAGCATGCGTGCGTGAATTGTTCACGCACGCTTGCGGGTCTAAACCAGCTGGGCCTAGCCCAGCCACATGGGCCGGGTTGGGCCCAGCCCGAAAAATAAAATAAAAAAATTTCAAAAATCTGTGATTTTTCGCAAATATTTTACTGCATTTTGATCAATATTGGTTTGTATTTTTATACTGTAAAGATACAAATCTGGTATTAAATATATGGTTTTCATCAAAAACAAAATTAAAAAAAATAATATAAAATGTTTTGTTTTCATACATACAACCAAGTCTCTCTAAAAAAAATTAAATCATATTGTATTTTCATACAATAAAGAAAATTTTAAAAATATATATTAACATGCATTTTGGCTTTAATAACCAGTTTATTAAAGGCGTGAGAACTAGGCCAATATCTCAAAAATTCCAAAAAATAATATTTTATTTTCCTTTAATATCTGAAGTTGCGACCTTATACGAAGGCGTATTCTGGATATTAAATTATTTTGTTGACATTAGAACGGTTAGGTTTTACCCGATAAGATGAGGATCTCCTTACCAAGAAGAACTTTTCTTAAACCACAGACGGACCAATAACAAGAAAACATGACAAGACTTTAGATTTTATCAGACAACAAAACAATGCAGCCTACCTTATGAATGGTATATCTGGGGTGCTAATACCTTCCCTTAATGCAACTAGTCCCCGTACCCAATCTCTGAGACCAGTTAGGGTTTCTAGTGACCAAAATACTAGGTGGCGACTCCCATTCTATTTTCCCACTAATAAAAGACAAGAATTCCTTGTCCCCACACATTTACCATTTTTACATAAGATAAAATTTTGAGGGTGGATGTTTTCGCCGCACACGTGCGACGTATTATATAATACAATCCATATTTTGACTTTCTCTAGTGGAGGAATCATAACTTTGGCTAGACACGCCAACACTTTCATGTATTTATAGGAAGTTCTTTGACCATTTCATAACTCATATAATGTCTTGTATAATTTCTTAAGAGGTATTTTATTTATAATATAATTTGCTGATAAAATAGCCTCCATACAAGTTCCAAGATGATCTTGAACTTATCAACATAGCATCATTAATTCTTTCAATATTCGATTATTGTATTTAGCAATACCATTCTCAATTGTTTTTCATCAACATGATCTTCATGCCAAGTTGATTTTTAACATTGTTTTCAAAATGTTAAAACACTCATAAAGCCTCGTCTTTATTTATTAGCAAACAAATATAACAATGACTTGTGTAATTATCGATAAAAGTAATAAAATACTTTTTACCACCTCTAGTTTACATAAATTTTAAATCATAAATATTAGTGTAAATTAAATCTAAAGGCTCGCTAATTCTATCTATGCAATAGATGAGAAGACTCGACCAAATAAATAGAGGAAGAAGCTTTATTAATTTTTTGTACAACAGTCATAACATTGAGCTTAAATGATCTGTCATATAAATATTTGTTGCCAGTATACATCCCATTTTTGGTGCGGACAAACTTTTCAGACTCAAAAAACAATGTAAACCTATTAGTAGTAGCAGCAAGTAGAAAACCAAATTCTTTTGAATATCAGAAATATGAACCACATTGTTTAGAGTAATCTATTCCCTAGATTTCATCCATAACACCAAATTTCCATGGCCTAGGATTTTGTGTGTAGAAGAGTTTTCCATGAATAATTGTTTTCCATTAGTAGTTGTTGTTGCATACTCAGAAAAATTATTCCTACCACAACATACATGGTATGTAGTTCCAATATCAACCCATCATTCCTATCACAACTTCTTTATTTTTTCCAGTACTTTCCAAAAGTAAATAAAAGTTCTTTCAATCTCTAATTTATTAAAAACTGGCACGTACGTACTTAATAACAACCAGCCAGTAATTAATTATAGAAATATGATTGAACAACAATTAATGAAATGAGGAGGCATGCTATGCACAAAAATTGCCAGTATTATTTATTTAGCAGTGGACTTCTTTTACATCAAGAGAATTTTATTGCAGAAATAAACATAATAGACAATATTATAGAAGCAAAGCAAACATTCTTTTATATATTTATTTATTTTTAGTTTTGTTTCAACAAAGCAAAGCAAATATCACATAAAAGACAACTTCCTTTTCCTTCTTTCCTTTTCAATTTCCGTTTATGTCACTGATAAACTTCAACAATAAAGGCAGTGACAAACTTCAGCAACTTTATTTCAACAAACGTTCTTCTTTTTTTGTTTTTCTTTTCCAACGTAAACAGACCATTAAAATAATTAATATAATAAAAAATATTTACTTCACCTTCTCAGTTAAATGCAAACATATACCTAGTTTGTTTTTAACAGATTATCTATTTCATGTATAACCAGATCGATCATACTCATATATAAGCAAGCTAAATTGTTTTGGGGTAATATTTACCGACTGAATATATGAATACAAACACAATCACCGAGCAAAAATTTCCATCCATGTTTTGGGGTAATATTTACCGACTAAATATATTTCATCGCTATTTTTGTCAGTATTTACCAACAGAATATTTATGTTGGTAAATACCGAGAGAATTACAACCAGAATAAAAGGAATTTAAAAAAACCAAAAAATACGATAAAATGTAATTTTTTATGGGTGATATTATTTACTTAACGTAGTTAGTTAATACATATATATTGTTGTCATCATTATATATATATATATATATATATATATATATATATATATATATATATATATATATATATATTATATAAAAGTCATGGATGTATCGAGATTCACCCCAAGGATTGCGAATGATGGATTATTGTAATGTGATTCAGAGTTTTATTAATTACAAAACATCTATTCCGAGAAATATTAGTGGATGCAGTATTAAGTGTCCATACAGGAGGTGTCATGATAAAAAGTTTCTCAATCCAGATGTTGTAACGATGCATCTTCTACACAAAGGGTTCATGGTGGAATACTTGTGTTGGTATGCACACTAAGAATCATTTGTTCCTCCCGAGATCATAGTAGAAAGGATGATTGGGTCAACTTCTAATGCTAGTAACATGTATGGAGTTGAAACTGACAACAGTAATCCTTATAGGACTATGGTTATGGATGCAATGAGAATAAATCAGGGTTATGTCGGTCAATGTCCAATCATAGATGAATAACCAAATACAGACGCGACAAGGTTTTTTGATCTTATAAAAGATTTTGACAAACCATTACGGGATGGTTGCACAAATCGCAATAAATTATCGATCATTGCACAAATGTTTACTATTAAGTCGGATTATAGGTTAAGTGAGGCCGGTTATGATAGAATTGTCGAATGGACGAGAAGCATTTTACCTAAAGGAAATAGGCTGAAAGAAAACTTCTATGCTGCTAAGTTCATGATGAAACCCTTCAGTCTAGGATATTAGAAAATTGACATGTGTCCAAACTTCTACATGTTGTACTACCTTGAAAATGTTGAGCTGACCAAGTGCAGGACATGTGGGCATTCCCGTTATAAACCCAGAATTGGCAGGAGAAAGACTCTAATAGCACATAAAAAAAACTTAGATAGTTTCCAATCACGCCTAGACTACAGAGGTTATTCATGTCACTAAAGATTGTTGAGCACATGACATGCACCAATCACATGATGCGGTAGATGGAGTGATGGTGCACCATTCTGATGGTGAAGTATGAAAACACTTTAACAGTGTTCACCCTTATTTTTCAGTTGAATTAAGGAATGTGTGTCTTAGGCTATGTACAGACAGATTCAATCTATTCGGGTCATTTGTTGCGCTTTATTCTTGTTGGCCGGTTATACTAACTGTTTACAACTTGCCACCAGGGATGTGTATGAGACTAGAGTTCATGTTTAATCTACGATCATACCCAATCTTAATAGTCTGGGCCGGAATATAGAGATTTGTCTTCGACCATTGATTGATGAGTTGGCGCAATTATGGTCCTCTAGGGCGTTGACTTATAATGTATCGATGAAACATAATTTTCTTATGAGGACATCTTTGATATTGAATATCAATGATTTTCCAGCTTATAGAATAGTTTCTGGTTGGAGCACACATGAAAAACTAACATGTTCATATTACATGGAAAATAACAAGGTATTCACGCTAACAAACGAGGGTAAAACATCATTTTTTTACTGCCATCAGTGTTACTTGCCAACGGATCACAGGTACAGAATGAACAAAAAGGATTTTTTTATTGGCAGAGTTAAAAAGGATGTTTCATCCCTACATCTTTTCAATGAAGAATTGTATGACGTGGTGTTAGAGTACGTTGATATTCTGTTTGGTTTTTAATCTGGTAAGCAGAAGTTTTCTAGTTTTGGTTTGACTTACAACTGGGCAAAGCAAAGTATTTTCTAGGAGCTTCCTTATTGGTAGCCTAATCTCCTCCGCCATAACCTTGACGTCATGCACATAGAAAAGAACATATTTGAGAACATTTTTAACACGGTTATGGACGTGAAAGAAAAGACAAAGGATAACATCAAAGCTAGAATAAATATAACATTGTTTTGACACCATAAAAATATGAAGTTGATTTATGCTAGGTCACGGGTTGCAAATCTCAAAGTAAGCTTTTGCCTTAGACAAGAATGCACAACTATTGGTGTACCAATGGCTGAAGAGTCTACGTTTTGCTGATGGACATGGTTCGAACATATGAAGGTTAGTTAATTTGAAGGATTGTAGATTGTATGGAATGAAAAGCCACAAGTGCCACATGTTTATTCAAATACTCATTCTATTAGCTTATCATGATTTATTATCAAATGGAATATGAGATACACTCATGAAGATCAGTCATTTTTTTAGAAATACATACTCCAACAAGTTGCAAAAACAACATATTAAGAGGCTTGAAATGGATATTGTCAAGAGAATATACATTTTCCATCATTTTTTGAGCACTTTATACGTATCAGACTGTTTTTCTCCCTCTGATAACTTGTGAACCATAAATTATTTTTTGTGGTGAGTCCCATAATTTTATAAAAGAAAGGAATATGATTACTTCATACCTGATAATTTCTCTCACTTTATATGCGTTTTGTTCTGGTCAACATTCTGATTAATATAGACTAAGTTAAGGGTTTCCATTTTTATTTTTATTTTATCAATATAAACACTGTATATATTAATATATTGTCCTGTAACTGACTTGTATAAATTCACTGCCAGGTAACTACTTGGCTTTCAACATTGTCAAGGCAGATCAATCATCTATGTTATGGGCATACACGATGTTCAGTGCTTTTCAAAATCTAGATATTTATATATATAAAAAAATATTTACGATTTAAATTCTTAAAAAATATATTTTATTAAATGAATTGTTATGTGTATATATGTATATATATATATATATATATGACTTTTTCTACCATAGTAATTTTTTTATTCGTCATGTTTTTTGAATTAATAGTAAAGGTGATTATAATAAAAGTTTGAAAAAATAATAAAAATAAATGAATATATATATACACACACACATTCAATTTAAACTACATTTTCTTATTAATGAATTTTTTTCTTACAAAATTTTTTTTTTCATCAAGAATATTGTTTTTTAAATAAAAAAAATTAAAAAGATTGAAAATCATATCTCAATATTTTATATATAATTGAAAAAAATAATTAATATGAGAAAACTATGTAAAAATTTTATTATAAAAATAAACACAAAACATTTCACTAAATAACCATGACCATAATTTTTGTTGTAAAAAAAATTTAGATTAGATTCATATATAATAATTAACGAAATTATTAATGAAATGATTGCAAATATTACCCAAAAAAAAAGCTATAATCTTAAAGACAAAATTAAATGGAATTTAATTGAATAATATTTTAAAAATGATTTATTTAAAATGATTTTTAATTAAAAAAAAACTAAATGGTTTTCTTAAAAAAAGGCTATGTACATTCGCTTGGATAGCTCAATGTGCCTGGAAAAATACAAAAATCCCTCTTACGAGCAGGCCTGCAAGGCCAACCACTAGTCTTTTCTTTTCTTTTTCGTTCACGTTGCTTGCCCAATTTTATTTTAATTTTTTTTCTAAATGGCAATAATGAGCGGATAATGAAGGTCTGAAGTTTTGGATTGGATTTTAAAATAGGATTTATTTTCTAACCATTTTGTTTTATCTAAAAAGATCTAAGCACCTCAATAAATCCGCTCTTAACATTTAAACACTCTAAAACAGTATTTATATATTAAAAAAAACCGATAAATTAAACCAAATCAAAAGAAAAATTAGTTATTAATTAGCTGCCATATCCATTAATTCAAAAAAAAAAAAAACTCTTAAAATTCGGAAAAGAGCTTCAATCTTTATATCAAAAGAGATGGGTGGATGATCTTTAGAAAGCACACAAAAATTATTGCCTGTTGCTGCTTTGGTCGACAGCTCCGATACACAGGGGATTCTGTGGTGCGGCGGTGGACATCTTTTCCTGCATGCTTGTGCTGTGTTATTACAATTCACAGACGCTTACAGGTAGGACAAAGCTTCATGAGAGCACGCACGCACATCCGTTATAAATCACTCCTCTCCCTTCTAAGTCTGCTAATTTCTCCCCCAGCTCGCTCCGAAGATTGGTTCGAAAACATTAAAATAAAAATGATTTGTTAATATAATTTCTTTGAATAATGTTATAATAGTATATTCCAAGTATAAAACTTATGAAAAAGAATAAATTGGGATTTCTAAAGAAAGTATGGAGTTCTTTATCTACAGGTGAATCCGCTCTTCGTTTGCAAAATTTTCTGACTTTAATATTGGGGTTTTTTTATCGTGCTTAACTGTTCACATGAACAGTAAATATATGAGAATATTTTTTTAGTACTTTTATATCAATTTTGTGACGTAGTTTGGAGCCCTCACTGCATCCAACACAAAGCTAAGAACTCGTCAGGTTTTTTTATATAATAAACAAAAAAAATAAAACTGGGCTATTATGATGGGCCAACCATTGGGCTTGGCCTGTTGCTTAATTTTTCTTACATTTATTTCTTGGGTTTGTTTTAAAGACTCTAAAAGGCTATTATACATTTGGTGCACGTAAAATATATTAAGAAATTGCCAAAAAACTTTAATCTGGCTCTTTAATTAATATTTAGTAAATTTATGACCTAAATTACGAACTTCACTTGATGAATTTGATTTTTTTAATTTTATTATATGATAAAAAAATATTTTATCATTAACTCAATTCTAAATAATAAAATTAAATAAAAATCTCTTTCTAAATGATAGATTTGAAAATATATATATATATATAATGAAAAACAATGAATAGAAAAATATTAAAAGTTATTTTAAAATTTAAATTTAAAAAAAATATATACTATATTCTTATACAAGAATAATTGCTCTATTTTTATACTAATTCTACAAGTAAAAAGAGTTATGCACGTGATTTTAAATTTATCTTTTTTGTTTATTTAAATTAAATAAGTTTAACATAAGATAGGATTAAAACTATTTTTGAATGAGAAAAAATTAGAGTACTTTAGTTAAGATAAAATCAAGTGTATCTATCTTTTTAATGAAAATGGTTTTTTTTATAATTAAAACCTATAAATTAAAAAAAAAACAAAAAGGATAAATTTAAAATTACATGCGTAACCCTTTTCACTGGTAGCTTAGAGTTTGTACACATATTCTTGTATAGGAATAGGGGTTGATTTATTTTTTAAATTTTAATTTTAAAATAGTTTTTTTAAATAATAAAAAATAACGGATATTATTTATGACTCGCTAAATTATATTATTTTTTAAAATAAGTTTTAAACTATGTTATTTTTCTAAATATAATTTTTACCCACTAAGCTACTTAAAAAAAAATCGTAATCCCGGCTTTAAAGTAGAAATGAGAAGTGTTAAGGAAAAATATTTTTTAAAAACATTTTATTTCAATGTTTTTAGTAAAAAAATTGAAAAACAAGTGTGTTCATTTATCAAGAATGAAGATGAATTTTTTATTAAAAAAATAAATTAATTTTAAAAATATTTTCAAAATAAAAAAACATAATTTATAATAATCATCGTAATATTTTATATTCAAGATAATATAATTATAGAATATTAAGTTTATTTTATTCAAATTAAAAATTATCATTAAAAAATTTATATCTTAACTAAAAAAATATTTATATTAAATTTATAATAAAATATTAAGTTTTAATTTTTCTAACTCCAATTTTTAATAAATATTATTTTATTTTTAAATAGTTCCAAATTTTTTATAAAAAAATAAATTACCTCACAAGTGGGCTTAAGTCACTCAATTAATAAATCAACCTCTCTCTTTCGTTATTAATATTACTATTACTATCAGATAGGTTGTCGTGCTTTGTTTCGGGTCAGGTCATATTTCTTGTAACGCAAAAAAGCAATATTCAAGCATTGTTATTGTATTTCAAATAAGGGGAAAAAAAATTTCACAACTAAACATCATAGAAAAAAATTAAAAAAAAATTATGACTGACCCCCAAGAATCCAAACATAGAATGAAAAACTAAAAAGAAAAATCTAAAAAAAAAAAATACCAGCAAATCCGTGTGAGGTCACCAAAAATTGTCATCAGGATCATGCGAACATAATAGCACAATAGAAGGCAAAATAGAGGAAAAAAATGAAACTTAATTTAAAAAAAAATCAAAATTTAAAGGATGAAACCAAAGGAATAAAAACTAGTGACCTCAAAAGAAACTTGAGCCACCCGACCAAGCCTCATGCATAAATTATGAGTTGAGGATTACCTAATTGAATGAAAATTGAAGAAAATAACAAAAAACTTTTTTCAAAACAAACAACTTTGATGGATGTAATCGGGAAAAAAAATGATGTCAACCCATATTAACTTTTCAAACTCATAACCCTAGCTAGTGACTAAATCGAAAGCATCCTATCAGAAAAACCACTACTTTAAAACTTGGCTTAACCTAATGGGTTAACCCGTGAATCAAGTGACTTGGGCTTAGGCTAGGCTAGGTTTCAAAAGAAATTGCAGGATTAATGCAGTGTGAAACGGTCAAAAACCTGGGTTGATCCATGACTCGATTAACCTGGGGCAAACCTAGTCAAAACATGTTTACTATTTTCCTTCATTTTATTTTATTTTTCAAAATTATGTCATTTTTAAATTTTTATAATGCCAAAAGATTTGGTTGACTTGGGTTAACCCACCTGACCCGTGTCTCAATACTTGCCTCAAATCAACTCTCAGGTCAAGCCTAAAACCTATAGAAAAAACCACGGAGACTAGCTCCTATCAACTCTCAAATCAACTGTCGAATGATGAAATAAAAAAACAAAATCCAATTATATAAATAAGAGAATAAGGATCTCATTGAAAGAAAACAAAATGAACAACCTGAAATTTTGAATTGAAGGGAAAAATGAAAAAAATCATATTAACAAAAGAATCAAAAATAAAAAATAAAATCAAGAAAATAAGAACCAAATTCAAAAAACAAATAAAAATATCAAGATTATAGATCCAATGATGAAATTGAAAACAAATTAAAATTTGATAAAAAAACAGTTAAGAATAAAAAATAGAAATCAAAACATTGAGTGTTAAACCTGAAATAGTATCAAATTTTGAATTAAAGGGCAAAATCAAAAAGAAAAATTAGATTCACAAAAGAATCCATAACAAAAATAAAAATCAAGAGAATGAGGACTAAATTTGAAAAAATTAAAAATAATATCACAGATCCAAGGATGAGATTGAAAACAAATTAAAACTTGATAAAAGAGCTAAGAATGAAAATTATGAATCAAAATATTGAGGGTCAAACTTGAAATATCATAAAATAAAAGGACAACCCCAATTTTTTTAATAGCCGTCATATTCAAGGGAGAGGAGAGAGAGAGGAAGAATAAAAAAACAAGGGGCGACCGGTGATAAATCATCATTGTAACCACCACACACACTACCCCACATGGAAGGGGGCTTCATGATGCTTCCAATGTCGTCATAAAAGCTGGTGTTCCTCCACTAGAAGGAAATGACATTTGTATTATGTCCAAATTCATTAAGTTGAGTATTATGACCCTAATGAATTTGGTAATGATATTTGTATTCTTATGAAAAGACTGAATTATCGTCCTAACTAAACTAAATGGTTTTGAGTAACAGGGGCAAGATAATCATAATAAATTAAGTGTGTGTACATTAAAAATCTGATAGCTTTGAAAGTTTTTTAATACTAGTCGTTAATCGTTATTGATGGGAGCCATAATTAAAAATGGCTAGGAAAGGAAGAGTTGAAGAGGTAGCATGGTATCAGTATGGTCCTCTTGAGTCTTGTCCTCCTCTCATGGCTTATGGGGTTATAAGGATGGAATATTTGTCTATCTAGTTGAACCAATGTTCCTACCCCCACGTGGTTGTCCTTTCCGTTTGCCACTTGTCTTACAAGAGTGTTTTTGGTAAGTTAGCATATTAAAAAAAATAATTTGTAAAATAACACAGACAAAAAAATAATTAGGAATCTAGCACAGTTGAGAGAGTCATAGATGACATCTGCGACACACGAATCGTTGATGCCATATGCGACTCAATTGCCGTATATACCATTTGCTACTCGTGTGTCGCATATGGTATTTGCAACTCCTCTAACATAGGCATCCAAGGGCAGTCTATTATGTCATCAACTCCATGCTAAAAAAACAACAATTCACACAATCACAAATAACAAGTGGTACACTAACCATTAAGACAACATAACATTTTATTAAAAATTAAATTAACTATACATTTATTCATGATTAATATAACATATAATTATATGTAATTATATCTAATAATCTCCCCAGATTATCCAACTTGATGTTGGGTCTGTAATATCCATATAGGTTTGAGGAGGACCGATATCATCTCTGCTCATGGATGGACTTGGGTTGCTGGTGGACAAGCTTGGGATGCTCATAGACGGGCCAACATCCCAACACTCTCATGATAAGCAATTTTATCTTTCACAAATATTGCTTCAAGACGTTCAACCTCTCCAACCTCTTGAAGTCCGCCACGACATAAATTGAGCACGGTGTTGGCCATAATAGTCTCATCCCATTGACACCTTCACGAATAGTCATTACTGCTTTTTGAGCTTCTTGTACCATGTAATTCATCTACATACATGCACTAAAAACCAATTATATATTCTGTCTCGGATACCAGAGCTAATAGTGCTTCGGGTTGCATGGACATCTTGGGAAATGCAATCAGGTCGGTGTAATGAAACGAAGTGTAATGGACATATATCGTATCATGTAGGTATCTATATCAATCATAGGTTGGCGCTCCTCAAAAACACGATATCTCCTAGCATCCCAGATATCAAGGTAAGATGCATGAATTACCAACCAATTCCCCTCGCACTTACCCTAGCGACTAATATTGTACAACTCCTCTTTGGTATCAACATAATCTGGTATATGTATAGATTGTCTAAATTATCGCATTACTTGATCTAGACAATGCATCTCAACAATGTCGAAGTAACGTAGAGGGACTTGTGCTAACCAAATATCAGATCCCTCATGGTATATAGGAGAAGCTAAAAGTATCAAGTTCTATGTAGATAACATCCATATAACATATCAAAACATATGAAACAATTACCTCAAATAATCAATTAAAACTAAATAATTAACATTAAAATAACAAAAAATTAAATATATTTGTAATGTATACCTGATACGACTGTTGTGCGTTCAACTCATCCTGATAAAACTAGTGAACATGAGTGAGATTTATTGTGAAATGTCTAGCCCCACACCATCTAACAAGACAAGCCATAAAGTTAGTGTATATTTTTCACATTCAATTTCTATAAATGACATGTTGACTACAATCAATTATATTTTATTATTACTTGAAACTAATGGAGAGTGGTCTTTAAGTGATAGTGTCAAACATGTTATTACGCCAGCTCTTTGGATGCCTGATATGAAAATGCTCTTATGACCAGAGCTATATTAATGAACATTGAAAATTATAAGTTAGTATTTAAAATGTCATTAATTCTAGTAATCAAATATTTAAAATACATATACCTGAAGAAATAGAAGACACATGGCAATTTGTCTTCTCTTTTTTAGACATGCTTTGCAATGTTGCCAGTATACAAGCATGACTCCCCCATCTGTAATTCATAATGGCTAACAAATAATCAAGTATTGTTATAAAGTACAACAGAATTGCATTGCAACAGTACTGTGAAAATAAATCCTCCAAACATGTGTAATATGTATGCCCGAGCATACATAATCAGCTGGTATGTTGTCACATCTACTAGAGGGTATTAAAATTAGCGTTCAACCATGTTAACTTGATGCAATCGCGCCCCTATAAACACTAGCTGGAGGCACTTGTCCTAATAGACAATCACATAACGAATCTTTGTTAATCAAGTCGCGATTGCTATTCACAGGTATCCCATCTATCAGAAGATCGATCAACATCGTGACATCCTAAATTATTGGTATCCCATCTATCAGACGATCGATCAACATCGTGACATCCTAAATTATTGGTGTCATCTCACCAACATGCAAATGAAAGGTGTGTGTCTAGCGCCTCCATCACTCTGCCAATACTGCAATTAATGAATGGTCAAGATTTATGTAACGCAACTGACTAATATCATAAAAACCAACCTTGATAACATACAAACACACACGCTCATGCAACTCCATCAAGGTATGCTATCTAAGTGTCATTGAATCACCGCCTTGAAAATCAAAAAACATATTTAAATCATCAATAAAAATCATTAAAATTGTAATAATTAACAAAATTAATTAAAATATTTAGCTGACCTCCCCTCTCTATATATTTATCAAAACGATGTTGATCCTACATATATAACACCAGCCTATCATCAGGTCTTGCATCAGCAACAAGATGGCCCTGCCTGTTGGCACTCCTGGAAGAGGTCAAACCTCCTCTAGTCCGAACAATGTTTATCTTCAAGGTCCTGTAAAAAAAATGTTAGCATTTGCATTTGAATTAAAGTATCAAACAAATTCATGTATTTCATAGCTGATATTATTATTTTATACAAAATTCGATACAATTCATATTTTAACATAAATCAACACTAACTATCTCATTACATAATCTTTTTAATTCACGATCAACAATAACAAAAAAAACATTGATTATTTAATAAAATAATCAAACTATCAACTAAAAAGATATCTAATTAACATAATCCTTAATTTAACCTCAATCAATACTAACATTTCAAATACATCATTTTTTTAATTCGCAATAAAAAATAACCTAAAATATTAATAATTAAACAAAATAAAAATAATTATATCTAATTAACAACTTCAATTACATCTAATTAACTTAATTCCTAATTCAAAACCCTAACATTCAATAAAATCAAATTAACACTAATTAAACATAAATTACATCAAGTTAATTGAGAGGAAATGTTTAAAATATCGGGGGTAGAGCTAGAGAGAGAGAAAATGATGAGTGTTTTAAAGAGAGGAGAGTGTTTAGTACTACTAGGGGTGTTTCTGGTGGTGGAGAGAGAGATATCGGCCAGTGGTGAGAAAGAGGGGTGAGAGGGGAGGAGCGAGGAGGGGAGAGAGAGATGCCTTGTTTTTAATTCAAAACAAGTTGCAGATGTTATCTGCTACTTGTTTAACTGTGCTAGTTTTCTAATTATTTTTTTTTAATTATGTTCCTTTACCAAAAGTAAATTTACTGTGTTAAACAACGAAAAACCAATCCCTTCAGCTTGTTCGGTGCTAGTGGGGATGGCATGGGATCATTGCCCATTACCCCTTGTTGGTTTTGCAGACTTCTTCATTTGCTAGTTGTATTCTGTTGGAGAAAAGAGTGGAAAAGAAACGGAGAGAGAAAGGGGCTCAAACTTTAAATCACATACCAGCACAACACTAGTCATTGCGAAGGGACTGATTTCAAGGAAGATCTTTTTACCCTAAAATTTAACTAACATTAATCGATCAACTTGTGTATATGTATCGGGTGATACTTCCAATTGGTTCCTCCATCAATCTTAAAATCGAGCATATAAATCCTGAGAGTTCATTTTTATATACAAAATTAATTTTAAAAATAAATTATTATGGGCTCCACTGGCCGAAAATGATTTTCACTAACTTCTAATCCTACGGGATCAACTTCACCTGAATTTCCACAATTTATTACCAGTTCACAATCACATTTGACAACCTCTGCTCGAGCAAGCCAGGCTCACAGCTCATCTTACAACCTCTGCTAAGATAAGCTTTAATCTAGCAACTTTTTTTGCTCTTTTTTTTATGGGAGAGCTGGGGTCATTGTAGATCTTCTTTGATTACTTACTACAGATGGCACTAGGGAGGGAGGGCTCACGAGCAATCCACTGGCTCCGTATTAGAGTGGGCTCGAACCCAGATTGTTTCTCAGCTAGCTTGTAAGAATCATTCTGAGCATCGAAAGATATTCATCCGCATACATCTCGACAAAGAAGCCTTCAAAATGTGATCATTTTTATATATATCTTGTTTTCAAGTGAAGGACTGTCTGGGGTTTGGAAAAGGTCCCTTGCACTATACACTCTGAGGACTTCCCGGAAAGGAATTTGACAAAATGGTGATGGCCGATCTATTTTAAACAAATCCAACTACAGGAGTACAACATTACATACAGCCCCTCTCTCCCAACTCTTATTTACCCCTCTAACTTAATGCCTGCTTATAAATGCTCAATCTGTTCTTTCGCTCGCTGTTCTTCTAAAGGATACCCCGGATTTTACACCATTTAAAGGGTTAACTGATCCTAATTTTGTTGAGTCATAACTACTACTACTAGCTAACTTTCTACCTTGTTTAGCCGTGTCAGAATGCAAAAACGTTCCTCCCTTACCTTCCAAATACACCAGCTTGCTGCTCTCACTGGGTATCCTGTTCCAAAGATCAGAACCCCCGACCCCTGAATCTGCATATGAACCATGCTGGTTCATCTCAGCATGAGGTGATTGCCTTGAGTACAAAGGGGGTGAAGATGAAGAAGTATCCGAATCAGATGTATTCTGCCAAGAGTTCCAACCTCCAAAAATGTAATCAGAAAGGTCATCAGTACTTGTAGAATCATGGGTGCTGTCGGTACTGCACGAACCTTCATCGGAGTTGCCACTAGTAAAAGAGAAATTGTCACTTGATGAGTCCTCTTCTAAAATCCTCTGAAGCCGGTGGAACTTCATATAGAAAGATTCAACACTGGCCAAATTATCTGGAGGAATTGAATCAGGATGCAATTGGAAAGCACTTGATTGCATGGATGTGGATCTTGAATCCAATGCAGTGTTTGTTGCATGGATTTTGGAGTTGTTGCATTTTTTTTTAATATCAGAAGATATTATTCTGCTCCTTATCGATTTTGGGGCCCTTGGTGAGCACCTGCAAATATTAAATTGAGTCAAACATCACAATAAAAAAAAAAAAAAAAAACACTCGAGAAATTTCAATCTTCATGGAACTAATCTCCTGAGATCCATCACCTTGCATAAAGAAGCATGTATGCGCCTTTTGATAAAACCCTTTCAAGTTCCACAGCTGTAACCTAGCCAATCATTGCCAATACCATGATCAAAAGCTTAAAATAGCAAATGCACAAACACACACATGTAGATATTTTATCCATAAAAAATTAATGCATAGCAGAGAAGGTGTTAACACCAAAACAGTACAATTTGAGACTAAGAAGAACTTGGGACCCAGCTACCAATAGGTCTTACAATGAAAATACTTCCAGAAAGAAAACCAACCAGAGCCTTAAAAGATACTGCTACAATAAACAAACTTTGATTCTCTATATGGTTTGCTACCTCACGGACATGGGTAAAACACAGGTTTATCACCAATAATCAAGGTTTGGACTTCTTTATAGAGACAAAAAAATATGCACAATACACTGGCTTGGTCATCTAAATAAAAGATTTAATCAGACAACAATCCTAAACAAAACAGAAATGTCGAAGGTTCCTTGACTAAAGCACAAAGCCACAAACCCCTAACTTCTCTTGTAATGCACCAATGGAGATTATTAACAATAAAGTTATTTTTTAGTTTAGCCAAGGGAGCTGGAGATGCCAGGTTAAAGCATGTCAAAATACCCAATTAATCAAGCATAAGCAATTTCAGGAAAAACATATCAAATAGCCAAATAAACTTGCATTGCATATTAAGATAGAGAACATACTGTGCTGTCATCAATTTTGAACCACTTGTTCTGGATGTTTTTGACATAGCACACATAGTGACCAGAAAATGCAGCATTCATGACATCCAAGTGAACAATCACCCCATAAAGCCTGTATATGGGTGATTTATCACTAGTTCCACTCATATATGGTGCTAAGTCCAGGATCTCTGGGAACCGGATAGATTTATTGAGCTTTCCAAATTTACCAGACTGAAAATCAAGCACAGTAATGAAAAAAATAAGAATTTGCCTGTAACATGTGAATAAAATACCATCTTTGATTTCAAGATGTACCTGAAAGCGCTTCAATGCGATTGTAAGGACATTGGGAGCCTCCAATATTGTCATTTTTTTCTTAGCCTTCTCGTAAGATTTGCATCTGAACAGAATGATGATGGTGTAAACAAACTCTGAAAGCTCAAAATCAACAGCTCCAATAAAAAGAAAATTCAATATACACTAGAATTAATACAAATTCAGATTCAAAAAAAATGATATTTCCTTGGAAGTAAAGACTGGCAGAGTAATCATCAAAATGCTGTACAAGCAGCATATCACAAAGCATCACATCTCAGTTTGTTTTCAGTAACAAACAGTTTGATCCAAATGCAAAGAACCTCAGATATAAAATCAAGATTTAACTATTTATGGTTGAAATAACTTGGTTAAGTCTGCAAAGTCCCACTGCAGTATAGAATTTTAGTAAGAACAAATAGCCAGCACATTGCTGAAGACAATTTAAAAACATGCATTGACAAAAAAGTCGAAATGGTTCTCTCCTGCTGGGCCCCAACCCCCCACCCCCCCCCCCCCAACACACACACACACACAAGAAAAAAAGAATAAAAAACAGGTTGAAGAATAAACCCATACAAACAATATGCTCAGGAGTTTTATCAGAAAACATAAACTGACAAACCTGCCACATTGGTACTTGTTGTCTCCATCCAGAATCTCAGCACTCGTGAATCGTCTTAGTGCATCTTCAAGCTTCCCTATATCCCCCTCTATTTCAACAGTAAGATCCATCATTCTTTCTTGCCGCTCTGACTTGTAATGGCACTTCATGCATTTTATCTACAAACAACAGCAAATTTTGTTTGCATGATCTAAATTATTGAACTTTTGCCAAAAGTAAGCATTCAGATGCAAATGTCTTAGGAGTAAGAAAAATAATAAAATAAAATAAAAGGAGAATTGCTTTGCATTAAATCTCTGAATGTCATTAATCTCCAAAAAATGTATTACCTTTGAGTGAAGGTAGCCTCCGAATGTAAGGCCTATGAGAGTGGTTTCTTCTGCAAAGGAGTCCATTGCATTTATCCCAGCTTCCTTAAGGCAAACAGATTGCATTGCATCAATTGCATACCTGTTTATTGTTCCTTTATTATCTACCATGAAATTCTCCAAAAGATGAAATCATAAAAACAAAAGAAATTCCTATTTCATTGGTTGCAGAGCAAGGAAACCAGCTCACCTTAGGAATTCATGTGCATCTTCTTCTCTCCCATTACCAAGCTGACTCCCGATATTCTGTAGTTGGGATAGAATGCCAAGGGGAGAAAGTGGAGATTTCCCTTCCTTTGCCTTCAAAATTATACTTTCAAACTCACAAGAGAAGCAACATTCTCTATTTAAACCTGGTATGGAAACAAAATGATGACCTTATTTGAAAATGTTACCAAAACATGCTATTCAAAAACTCAACATGTTAAATCTAATAAGGTGACCATGATGAGAAACATACATGTTTTGGAATGGAGCCCTTGTACAAAAAACGAAGTCAAAGGAGGAGTAAATGCCAAGCATTGTAGAACAGCATTAGCATAGCAGCTGCAGAAATGGAACAGAGGATATGTTATCAACATCTTGGGGTAGTTTATACAATGCTAACATATAAAAGTAGATGCAATCAGATAGTCACAGGCATAATTAACATTAAGGCAACTGCATGTAGTATTCATATTTCTAAATAATGGATAGTGAAGCCCTTTTAATCACAGCTGCAGCTACTTCAATCTGCTTTCACTTGAAAAGAAACATATTGCATACCTGTTTCCACAGTTGATAAGACCACATGGTCGCATTTCCGCCTTACTCGAATTGTATAACTTTACAAATAAATCATATGGGAAAAGGCCCTGAAAAGTAAAAATAAACTTATGGTAAATTCATTGCATCCATAGAAAAAAGATTGCTGGTGATGCAAACAAGAATCTATAAGCCATACCTTTTTACTATATCTTCCACATTTAGGTCCTCTGAATTGGTCAACAACTTTCCACACTGATGACTTCAATCCATTAATAGAACTAGGAGAATAGCTTGCCATTTGAGAGGAACTTGCAGCACCCAGTTCCACATTTCCATGTTGCACACTTGAAACTGAGTGCCCACTGATGGTAGAAGTCAAATGGGTCTGAGAAGCATTAGATGATAATCTGGACTTGGATAGATGTAAAGCACCAACAGGGTCATTAACAACAACATCTGATCTTTCAGATATCAAGGATTGAGATCTGCATACTTTTGAAGCACCTGCATCTAATTTAACTCCTCCAGAACTGGAAGAAACATGACCATAAGAAGAGGATGAACATACAGATTTACGCTCACTGGAAACATTCAAATCACCACGAGAGTTAACATCAATATGACTGGACCTTTCACAGCTTATGGATGGGGAGTTCTTGACTTTTTGAGCATCAACACCATTCTTTTCTGATGAAAAAGTTCTGTCAGAAGCGGAAGGGAGTGCATCATCTGGTATGATGTCATTCACCCTTGTGCTTTTTGCATGCTGGGTAGGAGCATCACTTCCAGATAGATTGAACTTGAAATGTAGGAATGATTCATCATTTGATGGCTTGCTGTTAACAGGGCCAGTGAAATTCGACATAGCAGATCTGTCCATGGTATCACTGCTGGACACAGCAGAATCCAGGGTTCTACCCCAGAAACCAGAAGAAACTTTAGCTGGCTTTGTGATTGAATCATCATTCCTGGCACTGATGCTATGACCTGAAGAGCTAGATGAGCACTGGCTCTCCCCGTCATTTCCATGAGGTTTACTCTGATTTGATTTACTCAATTTATTAAAACTATCTACAGAATCAACCAAAGTAGCAAACTTTGGAGACAATGGCTTGGTCACATCCACCTTGTTCAAACTGGACTCCAGTGTGTCAGCAGCAGTATCAGCTGGCATTTGTCCATCTGATCCCTCAGTTTCATTTGAACCGATGCTCTCACTTACAGAGACATTATCAGATGATTCACCACCTGAATGAGCAGAGAATTCAGAAAACGAAGAGCCAGTAGGAGTAGAAAATCCAGAAAATGAGGTGCCTGATGATTCAAAAACGGAATCTGTTCCTTCTGTATCTAAAACAGAATCAGCTTTAATATCATCATCCTTTACAAATGAAACTCCAGGAGAGTAATTGGAATCAGACACTACAGGCTCCACAGAGAATGTATCGACTGGTCTATTCTCATATCTGCCATCATAAATATCATGTTGGTCTCCCTTTGCAGCCCTCTGGCCAGGATTACCTCCATCATCGTTAATGTGATATGTAGTGGTAGGAGGATGGCATTCTTCCTTGTGACCTTGTCGCCAGTGGATAATTTGACACTTGCCAGAACTGAAACAGACCAAATTATGACGTCAATATACAAATACAAATAACAGAAGCCTACCAAGTAGGGAGGAAAAAGGTGAAAAAATAGTCTTATAGGTTGTAGAGGAGCACATCACAAGTTAGCTGATCTCGATTAGGTCCTTATAAAACATGTTTCATCAAAAGTTAGTGCACTAAATGACATTAAATTCTAGAATACCCCTTGCATTTCATACTAATCCAGGTAAGCTACCACCTTGCAATATTTGGGAATTTAATTTCATATAACGATAAAAAAGTAGATTGTAGTTAAACAGGTAGTGATTTGTAAGTGTATGAAACCAGTTGTACAGATAATGATTAATTTGAGACAAAATCTCTACAAATTCCTTCAAGTATTGACTCTCACCACACTCTCTTTTTAACAAACTAAAATGTTTTCAGTTAGCAATACAAGTCTTTTCCTTAGTTTCCCATATACCTAACAACACTAATACAACCCACGCAAAACAAGAAACTAGTCTGCATAGATTATTAAATCCCACATTTAGCATCTAATTAATAAACATTCATAATTAGTTTAGTAAGTCAGAAATCCCTAAGGATTTCCACGCAGATTAAACCTCTATTTGGGAATTCCCTTCATCAATTAGCACCTAATTCCACAGTTTTTTCCCCTTCCCTGTTTAACTGGAACAACGCGAAGTAAAGAATCAGATTCTTCTCAAAGTTTACTGTTAAAACAGCTTCCCTTCAAAAACATTACAAATTATCTTCAGCAATTATCTCTCATTCACTTAATTACAAGAAAAGGCCAAAACAAAAACTTTAAATCTCCCCAGAACCAAACCTGAATTCAACGCAATTAAGGACTAAAACCCGATAAAAAATCAAGCATTAACACGAAATTAACATACCAATATCTAACAGCTTTACAGCGGGCACACCGTGTCGTTGTCGGGCAAAAACAAACAGCACATTGATAGTTATTTGTCAACACCGGAACGGTGCCGTATGAAGCCGCGGCCTCAAACTCAGCCCTAGCGGCTTCCTCTGCTGCCAAAACCAACAGCCTCTTGATCTCCTCCTTTCTCGCAACCGCACCTCGCCATTTACACCTAATTATAAAACAGCCCAGCGGAATAATCACTACACAGAAAACAAGGACCACCAGGCTCGAAAACCCTAGATCCCCCTCGACATGCATTTATAAAAATGAGCAGCATCCACCAAATTTCACAATTTCAACCTCCTTATCTCGTACATAGATGGTAGTGATGTCTTCGTGGACGATTTTGGATCGGTTGATTGCAAGATCGGAGCCGTTGATTAAAAAGCCGACGGTTGTTGAGGAAAAATTAACTTAACTGGGTTTGATGTCGAGCTAGTGAGAGAAAATTAAAAAGAAAAGAAAAGGTGGTCTTTTAGCTAGAGGATTTTCGGACAATCAGATCGAGATTTCAGGGCTTCTTGTTTTTGTTTTTGTTTATTTTCAAGGAGAGGGAATTAAGAAGGAGAAAATCGAAAAGGGGAGGCTAAATTGGATTTATGTGTTATTTTAATATTGTTTTTTGAAATAAAAAATAAAGAAATTTAATGGGTGAGGGAAAGGAATTTTGTTTTCAGGAACATTGAGATGCGTGAATTCTTTGCCCATCAAATATTCGGACCTCCGTGGCCCCCACTTGGTCTTAGTTTTCCAATTATTTAGAGTGTTTTAACGGTTTATTTTTATTTTAAAATAATATTTTTTAATTTTTTAAAAACTATTTTTAATATTAACACATTAAAATAATCTAAAAACATAAAAAAATTATATTAATTATAAAAAATAATAATTTTAATTTTTTTAAAAATACTTTTAAAACACAATACAAAACACACACAAAACTCATCTAAACTGGGATCCAGCCGGGGTTTGAACTTTCGAAATAAGAAGGAAGGTAACCTTTCTGTTCTAAATTTTTATTTTTCTTTGTTTGATTATTATTTTTTGATAATATTAGTTACTGTTGGGATTAATGGCTTTTTCTTTCTTTTTTAAGGTTACGTGTATGGTTGATGGTTGTCTCTGTCAAGAGATGCTTGATCATGCCTGATGGAGCCGGCCATGTGATGGGAAATGGGTGGAGGCTGGATCTGGGATCCGACGGTGGCGACTTGTTGATTTGATTACGATGACGATGACGATGGGTGTGTGGAATTAAATGCCTTCCAGGGTAAGGAGTTGTGGAAGTCCTCGTCACAAGTCACACTTTTTGGCTGTTGATGGCCACAAGCCGTGACTCAAATTGATTGGATAATTACTTCTTTTTCTTTTTCTTTTTTCATTTAGGGGTTTTTGTTTCATTTATAACAACGACTGATAATAGCAATACGTTATCTTATGCTACGAGACAGGTTAATTTTATATCAATATAAAAAAAATTACATGATATTAACATATTAAAAGAAGTAAAAAAATTTTAAGATTATGATAACAAAAAAATTATAACAATGATCTAGAAAACGAACAAAAATAAAAAAAATTATAAATCAAGCATATGATGCTTAACATATTAAAAGAAGTAAAAAAATTTTAAGATTATGATAACCAAAAAATTATAACAATGATCTAGAAAACAAATAAAAATAAAAAAAAATCATAAATCAAGCATATGATGCTTACTTTTATGTAATTAATTTAATTTGATTAAAAAATAAAATTTATTTTATAAAAGTTCTATGCAACAAACGTCAAAAAGAAAATTCCAAGTTAACCTTTGTTTTTTTTCAAAACCATAGAAAAAACTCATAGAAAGTGAATAAATAAAAATAACAAAATGTTGGTGGATGAAACCAAAAATAAATTTTAAAAACTAAGCAAATTCAGATAAATTTTGTAAACCCGAGTTAATCTTCCTAACTTCTAATCTATTAAATTGTAGACCTGGATTAAACTAAGAAACTCAACACCCGTGAAATTAAATATTAGAGGATGAAATAAAAAAAAATAATTTAATTAAAAAAACCAAATTCCTTTTAAAAGAGCTAAATTTAACAAAGAACTAAAAAACCCTGAGACAACCCTTGTTATTTTAAAAATAAAGATAAATATCATAGAAAGTGAATAAAAACAATGTTATAGGATGAAATTATATTAAAAAAAACATAAAAAGGGGGAAAAACAAAGTAAGCATGAGTGAACCTTGTAAAGTCGGGTCAAATCTCAAACCTGCAACCCGTTAAATTAAATGTTGAAGGATAAAATCAATCAATTTAATTTAATTTAAAAACAAAATTTGTTTAGAAAAGCTAAATTTAACAAAGATAAAAAAAAACGAGATAACTTGTGCTATTCTCAAAATGGCTAAAAATTCGCATAGAAAATGAAGAAAAAAATAACAATATGCTGAAGGATGAAAAAAAAAACTTAAGAAAACTCGTGTCAACTTTGTAAACCAGAGTTAATCTTTTAAACCCATAACCCGTTAAATTCTATAACTGGACTCAATTAAGAAATCGAACACCCGACCAATTAAATATTGGTGGAGAAAATAATAATAATAATAAAATCAATCTATAAAACCTTTCGAGGCAAAAAAATACAATAGCAATAAAAATGATTAGATTTAATAGGAAAAAAACTCAAGAAGTATGAAATTAAAAAAGAAACAAATGCAAAAACTATTTTATATAAAAATAAATAAGAATTAAATCACATAGATAAAAATATCTATGGAGAATAAAATTGAAAAAAATCATTAATTTCATAAATTATTTTAAATAAATAAAATTTTAATAAAAATAATAGGAATGAAATTAAAGAAAAAAATTCTTAATTTTAGAAATAATTTTTAATAAAAAATTATAATAAAGATAACACTGACGAAATTTAAATACAACAAATCTTAGATTCCTATTTGAATTTTTTAAGCCAGCTTGAAAGAGAGAAAATAAAAAGAATAGTTTGGTGACGAGGGGGGATTCATTAGACAATTGAATGAATAGTCAAAGTTGGATGCATAACTTCCACTACCTCGACTCTTTACTTGCCATTTACTTCCAACATTTAGATGGGCAACAGTCGAGCGTGATTTGTAAGAGTGATTTGGTTATTTTTTAAAATATTTTTTATTTAAAAATATATTAAAATAATATATTTTTTATTTTTAAAAAAATTATTTTTAATATCGTCATATTAAAATAATTTTAAAATATTAAAAATATTAATTTGAAGTAAAAAAATAAAATTTTTAATTTTTTTTAAAATATTTTTGAAATAAAAAACAAATAAAAACTTAAAAGATAACGATGCTTGGGTGGCGATCGCGGGGAAATTTCTTCACCACAATCATGGTAAACTATGTTTCCTTCGTTTTGACACAAGCCATTAGCAGTATGGTGATAGCAAAAGAGCATTTTGTTTCTCCTTTATAATGTACAACACATGAGTTGGGATTTGAAACAAATGCATCACACCTGCAAGCTATCTCTAGACATGAAAAGCAGGAAAAAGGTCACCAAGTAGGTAAGATCTTAGTTGAGCCTCTAGAGAGACATCTTCTCTCTATTCCTCGGGTTAGCCAACTCGTTTTTTTGGATTTATAAGGTCCTGCATCCATCTAACAAGTTGCTGCCGCGAAATATTGCTATGTTAGATCCATCCATTAAGGAATGATGCGCCATCCCTCTTCCATTCTTTTGCAATCCCAACTTCAAATCGAGCCATTTTCCCCTTCACAATGCTTGTATCTTCTCCATTACGTGTATGCTACATTTGCAGGGCTATTTATAGACCATGCCTATGGCGTTAGTTGCTGGGGCAAAGAAAATAAAAAATAAAAAATTACAGCAATGGCCTCCGTCGTCGAGATATATGGAGGCAGCCTATCAATAAACAAAAGCAACAGAGCTTTCGGTTTTGGTTCTTTCTTCCTGGAGAAAAATTCCAGATCCCCCACGTGATATTACGGGAAACCAACCCCTTAATTTCAAAAAAAAAAAACCTTAAAAATAAATTGGAATAATAACATAACCTCCGGTAGCAACACCAAACTAGAGGTGTTCAAAACCCGGATTGGATTGGCATGAGCTGAAAAATCCAACTAAACCAAGTTCTTTAATTTTTACAAAATGTGTTCATTACCAAGCCAAAAATCGGTTCAAACCGACCCCGTCCAGCTCGTTCGGGGTCGGATTTTGTGTTTTGGAAACCCGAAAATTCAATACCATCAGAGCCTTTAAACTTCCCAACACTTCTCCTGTCTACCTGAATTGTTCCATCCGAATCTCCCAATTCAATGAAAGGTAATTAACTCCAGATCAAGCAATGAAAAAATATTTCTACCTAACACTAAAAAACCAGGTCTACAAAAAAAAAAAAAAAATTACTTAAGAGAGCCTCTATCTTACCAAGCGCATAAAAGGAAAAGGAAAAAACATTTTTTTAAAACACTTAAAAAAAACAAAAAAGACTTGATTAGGACATGGATTTGCCAAAAGCAAACAAAAATAAGAGAATTAAAAGAAACCCAAATGAAAATCTCAAGTGGTTCACAAAAATATTAGCTTCCCATCCCTTAAAAACTTGAAAATGAAGTGGGCAAACAATTATACACAAAACGAAGAGATGTGGATATATATGCAGAAACAAACTTATACTGATGGAGTAGGTGAGGGCAGCAACCATCTTGAAAAATGTGGGCCGCGTTCCATGTCCTCCTACTTGAAACAACATCTTCCTTTCTTGAGGTTTTATAACAGGAAGTCGTTTGGACTCCAATCACATCGGGGACAATGAGGGGGGCGGGGAAGTGAGGGGGCGGGGTGTGATTGGCAGTAGTGATGGAGTGTTTTGGAAAGGGATTGTAATATATTATTATAATATTTTTTTATTTTTAAAAATTATTTTTAATATTAATGTATTAAAATGATTTAAAGTTATAAAAAAATATTAATTTAAAAAAATAAAAAAATTTAAATTTTTTTAAAAATATTTTTAAAACACAATATAAATTGTCTTTTTTTTTATAATTGATTCAATTTAGATTTTTTTTTTATAATTGGTTCAATTTTTATTTAACCAATTCACTCTGTTTTAATTTTTTTTAAAATTAAAATTGAATTGAATTGAATATTTTTTTTTTTATTATTTTTTTAAAAAATTGATTTATTTAAGTACTTATTTTTTTCAATTGAGGGGTTATCTTGTCTAAAATTGGAGAATTGACATAAATTATTTGCAAGTTTTTAAAAAAACCCCACAAAAACACGTTTATACTAAAAAAATGTATTTCCACAGTTTAAACTTAATTTTCGTTTCTATACGGGTATTGTAATTATTTTGATATTGTGATTTTCATATTAGGTAATAAGAAAAAAACAATAATCAATTATAAAACTTGATGAAATTATTTTTAAAACACTAAATAATTTATCAATATTCGAATGGTTTTATGTTTAATTTTATGGAAGAGAGAAAAAAATCTATTGGCTGCTGCAACAAAGGGTTGTCTATACATGGCTCGAAAAGGTATTCCAATATACTGTTGTTTGATTTGATCTCGAAACTAATATCAAATAAATTATTAGAAAATTACGTAATGGATTGTTTTTTTTAAAGAATCAATTAAAAATTTATTATTATTTATTCGATATATATTTTTTTAAAAAAACAAAGTCTTAGTTAACTAACATTGAAATGAATAACAACAAAGTAATTAAAAGGAATATTGTATGAACAAAAACAAGATTTGAACTTGGAAAGGCATTTTTGGAATAAATATTGCATTTGGAGATGGATATTTTCTTAAATCTTAAAGAGGGTTTTATACACCACCAAACTCTTAAATAATATATGTCTAAGGTAGTTATTATAATTCACCAAATAATAAAAATTAATTACTTGGAAGTATTTTGTTGAACAGAATTTAAGGAAAGGATAGTCCAAGAAGAGGAAAACACTTATTCGGCCCCCGGCTGACTATTCTATTTGCGCGCATCCACGAGCCGTCTCCTTCACGCTCTCTCTCTCTCTCTCTCTCTCTCTCTCTGGTATCTCACGTTTTTTTTAAAAATGAAAATGAAAATAAAAATAAAATCAAGGATTCGTGGATCAACTCGATACTCGAAAGGGTAATTGGCAGCTGAGCTGAGAGCTGAGTGAGTAAAATTCAGTCAATCAATCAGACCATGACTGCAGACCTTGGATGCGTGATGATGGCAGTTGATGGAACCGAGGAGAGCATGTACACCCTATGATGGGCCTTTGATAACGTCTAGCTTCGATCTCCTGCTCCTGACTCCACTGAATCCCCTGGCTCCTTCGTCATCCTCCTTTTCCAATCACCACCTTCTATCTCGGTGCCATCCCTTTCGGTGGATTCAGTTAAGTATTAAACTCCTGTGTCTTCTGCTTTCGGCCTTTCGATACTGTTTGATTGTCACGATTTCTGATTACTGAATGGTTGCTTTGAAATTAATTAAGGTGATCTGGAGGTACCTGCCTTCAAGGCGGCGATTGAAGGCATCAAAGGAATATTACGGAGGCGATTCTAGAACATGCTTTGGAGATTTGCCATGAAAAGAAAGTAACTTTTGTTTCTGTCGTATCAGCTTCATGAGCTGCTATCTCTATTAATTCGTTTCGCTATTTTGTTGAGCATTACTTTAATGCTCAGGAAAATGTGAAAAACACAAGGGGTGATGGGGGATTCGAAGGAGAAGATATGTGAAGTTGTTGAGCATCTACATTCTGATTTGCTTGTGATGGGCTGTCGTTCTTTTGGCCCCTATTAAAAGGTAGTTAGTGCCACTCGAGATTAATTCATTCGACTACTAGCATTTAGTGCTAGAATAGCATATTTCCATTAATTGATGTTGAAAATCAAATGGAGATGGCATTTATTGGTTCCTGTAGTCCCTTAATTAAGCATATAGGTAAAGCCGTAAGCACTATCCTGGTGGTAATTTTGTGATTGAGAGTTAAAGAGTTATTTATGGGCAATTTTACTGATACAATTGCATTCGATGCAATCAGTTATTTCTAGTAGGAGTAGCAATTTCTTTAATAGTTATCTTGGACAGAAATTCTAACGATGACAAATGCAGGTCCTTTGTTGGAATGGATTTGCGTACTTAATGCAGTCAACAACCACTCATGCATCCATTTAACTGAATCCCTCCAATGATTTTGATTTCTCAATGCATAGATATATGGATTAGGTTTTTTTTGTTTCTTGTTGTTGACTGTTGAGTTACTTTTTAGATACTAATTACCGAACTTTTCATTTCAATGTTATTCAATCACTTTTTGGCATTTCTTTGCATTCATTTACCATTTTTTCCCCTCAATTTAATCGTGATTTTTAAAGTGTGGTAGGCTTTCAAGTGAAAAAGCATGGTCAATTTTTATTTTTGTTCTTAGCTTCATAAAGGCATGACTGGCATGTCAATGTGCTCCTTCAGAATGCTAAAATTGCTGAAGTATGTTGTTTGTGACCAGGATGTTCTTGGGAAGTGTAAGCAATTACTGCACCAACCATGCACAATGCCTTGTCATTATAGTTAAGGGAAAGGACCCTTCATCATAAACTAAACGAGGTATGCTTCCTAATACTACAGTGGACAAATGACAGCACTTCATGTCTTTAACCCTTCGATTTATGATAAATGAATCATCTATAACCTCTTCAATCTTCCAACATTTCTTTTCTGTATATCTGTTCTAGCAATTCATTGTTATACACTTAGATAACTACTGTGGAAATGGACACAAGGTGCATAGTTTGCATTCTTGAGTTACTTCAAGTTGATATCTTCTTCTGCAGATAAATTTGTTTTGAAATCAAGCTTTCTTTCAATTATGTACTTGGCGAATTCCAACTAGTCTGGGACTGGGGTTAGTTGAATTGGATTTGATGCTGTTCTCGCAAACAACTAACTGCTTTAGAATATTAGTTTGGTTGATACTATGTGCCATCGAGCAATTATTTCTAAGCCTGAAACTTTGAATGAGTGGTTCCTAGATTTCATTAATAAATTAAACTGCATAGGTCAGTGTTTTTTTAGATGGAAAGGCTTCATTGTCACACATTCTTGGACAAATTTTATGTTCTACATGGCAGGCAGAAACTTGATGTTGTCTCTTTGGCAAATAGGTTGCTGAGTGACTGGTTTTTGACTGGAAATCAAAATTCTCGTATTTTCACTTTGTTTCCATATATAATTTCCTAATTGGAGAGCTAATGTATACGATGCATAAGTGATTGCACAAGTTAAAATGCTAAAATAAGCAAAACATGTGCTTCGACAAATTTTGGGTGCTCAAGTTTACTTATTTAATGAACTAAAAGAAAGTCTAGGAAAATTAGAACACATAAATACTTTCGCATCAGTTCGGATGGACTCTTTTTTGCTCGGTGGTACGAGCTTACTTTTAGTATCTCTGGCACATTTCTTGGTGCTTTTAACAGGAATCCCCTAATGCTTTTAAGACTGTGCTTTGCACCAACAGTTTTTCATGCTTAAGATGAAATTATGCAGGTAAGAATATGTTTGGAAAAACCATCTCCAGTGAATTAGGTGGACTGCTGTATAACTTGAATCTCGACTTCTAAATTGGATCTCACCACGTTGAATCTTACCACGCCATTTATAAATTTCATTCGCTTTTAGCTTGAGGTTATATCCTCTGGTTACGTCGAATTCCAATCAAAATCATTATGGAATGCTATCGTGATGCTGACCAATACTGTTCTGTTATTGGCTACAGTTTATTGTGGATGTGATGGGAAAGAGTTTCAACCAGTTATGTTGTCCTTCGCTCTGTTTTGTAGAGTTTGTGAGTGATTTTGGAGGAAAAGCTTGGTAGTGGGATATGGAGTCATCTGTGCTTGCGCTATTGCTGGGTGAATAATAATAATATTCTGCTGTATATTCATTTTTTTAAAAATAAAAATGCCTTCATTTGTTTACTCTGACGGGCATTGCTGTCTGTATTGATTTTAGTCTAGGAAAATTGATTAATTTCCTCAACCGCAGGTGGCTGCTTCAGAGTCAACTTCTGTGTTGGTGCGTTTGATTTTAAGTTTTGTACACTGTTATACTCGTACATGAACTGCGGCATTTCTGTTGCATAATAATAAAATTACAAAACCCCCTCGCTCCTCCCTATAAAATAAAGCGAGCTCAATAATCTTCTCAATTCCAATTTCTTGTTTTCATGTGAAAACTCCTCGCTTAACTCCAGAAAGTCTGTCCTGTGCTTCGATTTTATTTCAGTCTGCTTGTAAGGTTCAGAGTGGTTGCTCAGCTTGTGCAACAACTATCACGAATTTTGCTTTCAGGTTTTAATTTCACATAAAGTTAGAGAGATGTCACTGGGTTTAATAATTGGTTTGAGATGAACTTAATGCATAATGCAGGCTTGAGGGTATGTGTTAGTGATGGACTGATGTGTTAGTGTTGGATTATCACGAAGACATATAATTTGAATTGAATATACATTGAGAATATAGAATGTAGAATATATTATATGCACGTATTCACAATTTATCTTTTTTTTTTTCTTTCTAAATTCATTAATAAGCTTGTTTTTATTATAAAAGTATAGTATAGAATGTGTTCTGAGCTAATAAGGAAATAATTTATATCGTTAATGTTTTAGTATACAAGATTTAGAATTCGGATAAATAAGCAACATTCATGAGTATCTGGTTTATTATTATTTAAGTTTAAACATGACAAGATTAATACAAATAAAAAACAATCATATCAATTAACATAATGCTTTGATAAGATCACCGTATAAAATGATAAAAAATTTGTATAAAATATCCAGTATAAAATGATAAAAAATTTGTATAAAATATCCAGTCAGTTTAGATCAATAATTATAATCAATCTAACTTTTGATATTTTATAATTTATCAACCCGATCCTAATATTATCCAAATAAGGTTAGATTTGGATTTTGGAATAAAATATTTCATTGTCTAGTGTATGCTATTAAGCATAACTTTTGATTACACCGTTGAATCGGGCTGAGATATTTATAGGAATTTATAGACAAGCTTTTATACATTAGGTTAGAATTTCGGGTAAATCAGAGTTTTGTAAGGAATTATTTTAGGGGATCAAAGTTACTGGATGTATCGTGTTAAATCTGTCTATCTAGATTTTTGTCTACTATTTAGAATATATATAGATCTATAGAAGAATTATGTTAAGATTCCAATCAGGTTGGAAAGTAGACATTCATACATTTCTAGCGATATAAGGTAGACCTGTTCATCCAGACAAAAAAAAAAAAAACGTGTTTGAAGTTAAAATTAAATTTTTTCAAGAATATACAAAAAAATTGAGAAATATTGTTTCCTTGTGTATTATAGATTCCAATCAACACTAAAATTCCTTAATGCTCTTGGAAGCATGTGTGGAAGTTATTAGCTTACCTATTCTATAAGGATTCTATGTCAAACAAGAGACATTTATGACAACAATTATTATCCATAGTTTGCAACAATTCTATATCCATTATGGAATGCATGTAGTGGCAAGGAGACTTGAGATTCTTATGTTGTTCTTTTTTTTATTTTGCAGGAATTTCTTATTAAAAAAAAAAAGATTACAAGAGGCTATTTAAAGGAGATATTTCTACCACTTTCCTTTTTATTTTTGATAGCATAGTTTTGGCTAAATAAAGGAAAAAACTTCAACATTCAAGATATCTCTTAAGCAAGGAAAGAGGATTAATGGACGACGCAAAGGGACACTTTGGGATTGTTTTGATAACTTGTATTAATCTGAATATTTCTTAAGGTTTATTTATTGTTTTAATTGATATTTGGGATAATTGTATTTTAGTTTTTGGGTTTTTATTTCCATTGAGTTTGTTTTGACCCAAAATTAATGTTTAGACTTGTTTTAGACATTAAGCTTGTGCTTGATTGGGTTTTAGTTAATACCCATTGGTTTGCAACCCAATATGGGACCATTAGGGTTATTATTTTAGAACTATATTATGTTTTATCTTGTTGCAAATTTAGGGCAATCTTTAGACATTAATGAGATTTAGTTTTGCATGAGCAGACTTCTTCTTCTTTGCTGAGAAAAAGAATAAATTGGACTTATCATGATATAACTGACTTTGTGGCATCATTTATAATCATTCAATACCTCTGATTTTTAGTTACAAATTAACTATGGGTCAATGTTCAACCAAACCTGATTATTTAGCTTTTTTGAGGAAGTTATCATCTTTGTTGTGGGTTGCATAACCAAATGATCATGAGGTTCGTATCAGACCCGTTCAATATTTTTTAGACTGAAGTAAGTTAAATATATCAGGTTAGACTAAATGTTTTATGGATATTACAGACGTTCATGAATTGGGCATATAGAATCCGTTATTTCTCGATGCTACTGGAAAAAATAAACTTACAAAGGCAGATAACCGGATAAATTACTTTACCAGATACATTTAAATTGATTGCTGGACATGCAAAACCCTTGTCCACAATCTGCATAACAAGAAAGCAAAATCAATCCATTGGCAAAAAAAGGACTAACTATGTGAAAGAAAAGATGAAATTAATATCTACAATTCTAGGTCTATAAACATACAATAGACTTCTCTGCTTTCTTATGAATAATCTTTGTTAGTCATCGATGAATAAAAAAGAAGTTTCAGAATCGACAACATAAACATAGAGAATTGCATCTTAGATGACACCAGCACAAAGTTTATACTGTTTCAACGCAACTTCAATTTTATTTTTGTAATTAAAAAATGCATGTAAGATCAAAACATCAGTGAAATAAAAGAATAATTTAATAAAAGTTACTAATTCTCAGACAAAATCCTATCATTAAATTTCAATGGCATGCAACATGTATTGTCCCCGGGAAGGAAAAAAGGATATTAAATTTTTCTTCTGGGATAATTCTTCAATGTGTAGTCCTAGGAACAATACATGCCTTTATTCAACAAAACTTCTCTCTATTGTTAAAAAAAATATATTTTCTTAAGATTCGTCGCTTCATGATATATGCAATATTCAATGGAGGAAATAACAAGAAAAAGCTAGTAATCAACTCAAAAAGAAGTATTGCATCACATATTCAGAAAAATTAGGTTATGATAATACAACCAAATACACCCTATTATTTATTAATATGATCTAAAATTAACAAAATCTAATTTAAAAGACCGAGAGAAAGAGATCCTACATGAAATTAAAAGAAAAGACGGGAGGAATAATGTAATAAGAGCAAAAGCATTCAACACCTTTAATGTTTTAAGATTATTTGAAGTCTAAAGGAGAGAATTGAAGGGAGGAGAATGAGAGGTGATTGCAAGGGAAAAAAAAGAACAAAGAGAAGGGAAAATGATATTTATACCAAGAATTTTCTAGGGTTACTTACATTTAGTGAGCTATACAGGTTGGGTTGGGTTGACTAGGTTTCAAACATCTTAATCTCCACCTGACCTGTGATTTTTATTTATTAAGTTGTTTTTACCCACCATCATTTGTAATATCCATATTAATCAATTTTAACAGGTTGGGTTAGGTTGGAAATGTAAATTTTATAGATACCCTAGCTTTTTTAAAACACCTATAAATAATATAATTGAAAAAAGTTCATGAAGTTGTAAGATATATATGGATATAAAGCTCTGCATTTGTAATGATTTTAATTTTAAAGACGATTAAAATTGATAATGAAATAAATCACAAATAATCTACTTATATAATTAAAAAATTAATTATAATAAAAAAAGATGATAATCTTGATCACTTGTCGGATATGCAAACCTCCAAATAGTAGCTTTATTGATTTTGGAAGGATGAAATCCTTGTGAATAGGTAATAAAAGTGGGACAAAATGGTCCTTAGTGATTGAGTTGGCTCAATAATAGCATATTTAATGGGAGAGCCTAAATAAGAGCAAAAAATAAAATAAAAAGAACTAATTTCTTAATTTTTTTTCTTTAAATTTGAAATTTAAATGAGAAAGCTAAATGAAGAGCTAAAATGACTTTTCTGTCAAAGAAAAGTCATTACTATATATTTATCGAAAGAGTCAAAACATTAAAATAGATTTTTTAAAGATTTATTCTTTTATCAATTAAACTTTTCTAAAAAAACCAAAATTATTAATATTAAATATATTAAAATAAAAATGGGTTGTTAAAATAATTTTTTTCCAATTAAAGTTCACATAAAAAAATATTTACACTTGTCGCACCCGATGTTGCGGCAACCTTTAAAAATTAGATAAAAATAAATAAATATATGACATCTTGTTCTTTAATGGGAGAATATCTCATTTAAGAAGTTATCATCTAATATTATGATAACTAAAAACTTAACTAGTCAATAGGAATTTTATGATATAAGACTTGTTACATAAAAAAAAAGATATTATCATCCTTAAAGCATCCTACCTGAAATAGGTTGCATTGATGGTTTTGTCTTAAATTGCTAAAGGTCTACTGTGTTATGCTATAAATGATCTGTCTATAATATTCCTGACTCTAATGTAAGTGAATGTTTAATTACAAATACTTCCAACTCTAGCATTAGTAAACATATGAAGAAAAAGATATAACATTCCTAAACTATATTTACTTCCAACTTTGACATTGATATGTATTATATGAAGAAATGTATGATATTTTTAACTTTAGCTTCGATGAATACTCAAATAAAATTACTTCCAACTTTAGCATTGGTAAATATTATATGAAGAAAGGTATAATATTCTTGACTTTGATGTCGATGAATATTTGAGGTATGAAGTTATTTCTAATTCTAGTGTCAATATTCATAACTTTTGTCGCACTCAACATTACGGTAGCCTTAAAAAATTCAAATTCTTTATGTAAAGAAAATATTTCTAGCATCTTGTTCTTGAGTAGAGAAATGTCTTGTTTAAGGAATCACCACCTAGTATTATAATCACTAGAAACCTTAACTAGTCAACAAATATTCTACGGTAGTAGATTAGTTACGCGAAAGAGAAGATATTATCACTATTAACGCGTCCTACCTGAGACAAACTGCATTGATGATTTTGTTTTAAATTGCTAAGAGTTTGTTTTTATTCTTTTTTTTTTGATATTCCTATAATATTCCGACTTTGATGTCAATGAATATTCAACTATTAATATTCTTAACTCTAGCATTGATAAATATTATGTAACCCAAAAAGTATGGTATTCTTGACTCTGATGCAAATGAATGAATCCATAAAATTTAAATTAAAAAAAAAAAACTATTTTTTTAGGCTAAATCTAACTTAGCCTTACTAATTAGGCTAAACCTAGCAGCCCAGCCTGGTCACTGGCCCAAGCCAGTGACCCGACTTGACAACAGGCACGCATGAATCAAGCCAGTGACTTGACTTGACAGCAGGCACGCCTGAATTGTTTCACGCGTGCATGCACAAACCAGTGAAATATATGTTGGCTGAACAGTAAGCAGTGAATTAAATTTGCATATGTACAGTAACTATGTAAATATAATTGCAAAGGAGTGGGAAATGAAGAACTTACCTGTGCAGGGAGGCGAAGTCGAAGACGGTGGCTTGCTTTGGATCCCTCTGTTTCTCCTTTCGTTTTCTTTCCATCTGATTCTTTCTTTTCTTTTGCTTTCTCTCTGTGCAATGTTTGTTGGTCTTTATTTCTGTTTTCTCTCCGTCGCTCTTTACGTCTGGCTCTCTCTCTCTGTTCTGTCTCCTTTCCTTTTCTGTGTGTTGTTCGTCCGTCCGTCTGTTTTTTTTTTTTTTTGATCCTGTGTTGTTCTCTGTTGGCTTGATATCGAAGCCTGGTTTTCTCTGTGTCTCTCACCTTTCTCTGTTTTTTTTTTTTTGTTCTGTTCTGGTTTCCACTGTGATCTTCTCCTGGAATGCTTTGTTTCTGGTGCAGTTGCTGCTGAAGATGGAGCTTTGGAGCTGCTACTGAAGCCGAAGTCGAGGGCGTGCTGCAGGAATACAACGGTCTCCCCTTTTGTTTTTCACTTCTGTTGGTTCGTCCCCCTCTGTTTTTTCACCAGTTCCCTGTTTTTTCATTCTTCTCTGTCTTGTTCGTTCCTCTGGTTTTTCTCTCCTCGTCCCTGTCTTTTTGCTCCCCCTAGTTTTTCTCTGGTATTCTCTCTCCCCCTGGGTTTTTCTCCTCCTTCCTATTTCTGGCTTTTATAAAGCCAGAGAAAGCCCTCTCTTCGTGCCAAAGCACGTTCATCCCTGTTTGAGGAAAAACAGGGGACTAACAGTCCTGGCACGACTGCTAGTCACGATAACGTGGCCTTTTGGAAAGGTATCGTGGAGGATAGTAGGTAGCTGAGGTAAGAGTCGTGGGTGACTGTCTTTGGCGCATTTCCCCGGATTTTCCTGTTGAATCGGTCATCCTTTGACGAAAAAGATGACGATGAACAGTGATTCAAAGACGAAATCCATGGCTATTTTCAATTTGGCCCCTTAACTCCTGAAATTTAACAATTGGGTCCCTAATCGAGGAAACTCTTCTTTTTGTTTTTAATTTTACCCCTGGATCAAATTGCAAGTGAACCCCTAGATTTCATCACTATTTACAAAACAGTCCTTATTTTTCAATTTAATCAATCCAGTCCTTAATTGACTCTTCAGATGTTAATTCTTTCAAAATTACCCCTGGAAAAATCAATTAACCCCCTATAATATCACCACATATTCACTGTGGTCCCTGGACTTTAATACCTTGCAATCTTGATCCAAATCAGCCCCAAACTTTGATATTTTTTCAATTAAACCCCTGATTGCATTAATTAGTTAAATCAAAGTTTAATTAAATCTTCCAACTTATTAATTCTTTCAATTTTTGATTAAATTGACTCTCAAATTTATAATTTCATCCTTATTAATCCTCAAACTTTCAATTTGTGTTGTCTTAATCTAATCCTCAAATTATTTTTCATTCCTTCATTCATTTTTTTGGTTAAAAAATTCAAAAATTGAATTATAAATTGTTAGACGAGAACCTTAATCGCCACACATAAGCAAACGAGAACAAGCATGGACCTAAACAAAAACAGGAAAACGAAAGCCACAGCCCCAAGACCCGTACCTTTCCCACTAGGATGCTTTATATTACCTTTTTTATTAAAAAAAAACAAAAACAAAATTGAGGCGCTAGCATAGTATTTTAACAGGGCATGTATGGATAAGAAACTGTGCGTACCAAAAGAATCCTAAGGGCAGCCCTACTGTCCGGACTTAATTTCAAGACAAAGAACATATATATATAGTAATATCTCTATGCATGAACGGGATGGTACTGTGAGTAAATCATCACTAGCAAAGACAGAGGGAGACCTTATAGGAAATCTCAAGCATGATGCATATATATATATACAGGTTTACAAGGCAGGCATGAAATCTCTAATACAGAACAGAAACTCCTGATACTTGGCTTTAGGTAGGAAGCACACTTTCATGTCAACTACAAAAAGCACGAACCAACATTATCGACAAAGCAACGTAGACAAATTAATATTACAAGTATCCTTAATTAATGCCAAGGCTACAAGACCATGGAGCTCAAATTAAGGTAACATAGATGAGTTATTATATGACACAAAATAAATAAATAAATAAATAAATAAATAAATAAAACACACGCTTGACAGATGCTTTAACCAACTTCTTCACAGGGGCTTTTTCCATAAAAAGCAATTATTTTTAGACGAAAGGTGGAGCCCAGTGGATGGCAATAAATACTAAGAATGAAACCAAAGTTTTCCGATCTATAAACTAAGATGCAAACCTTCTACAAGCCAGAACACGGACTCTTTTTTTCTTCATCTTTCTTCTTTTGAGTTAAACTAACGGGAACTGATTAACTGGAAACCAAGCACAAACTAACTACATGGGCACGTAGCACAGAAATTAACGGAATGCACCTTTAGGACTTTAGGATATATATGATATACTTCACATGTATAAGAAATGTTTATTCAAGTTTGGCAGTGCCATAAGATAATAGTTGGCTATGTATGAAGGGAGGATAGCCATAGAGTCAAAGTGGTTTCCTTCTCCATCCAAACAGACAGTCCACGATCTACACTGTCTTGTGAAAACTATGTTGAGCAAGTTGGCGACCAGAGAGGCTTGCAGTCTTGGATCTAGGAGGATTTGTTTAACAGTGTCTCCTATTCAAAAATCTTCTTGGGTTCTTGAGGATGGCTTAGAAATAGAAGTTGGCAGCAATGGTGGCTGTCGTTTTTGACAGAGAAGGGATGGTGAGTTTATATTTTAATTCCCTGGCCGAATGGAAGGAATGGTGTTTGTGGCAAACAATCCCAGGTCGTCCTTTTCAGTTTTTATAGGGCAAACATGGTATCACCTCCCACAAAATTCGTCTTCCCTCTTATCTTGTTGATCTTTTTTAAGAGGGAATGAGATCCTCTCAACGTCTTGATCTTGTTTCGCATTTGGTGAAAACGGGACACCAATAGTCCTGCCATTTTTGGACTTTTAAGGGTGGATTTTATTCGTGTCAGAGGAGTCTCATACGGGCGAAGGAAACAGATCAAACCTGTGAAATTAGAAGATGGTAATCTGGGTGGGCTATGATTTGGAGCATATTTGGTGCAATTTGGTGGGAAGATTGGGTTGAACGGAAGCCGTTTTAATTAGTAGCTTCTCGAGCAGCTTTCTCTGGTTTAAAGAAAGAAGAAAATAAATATTGGTTGAATGACATATTGTTTCAGGACGAGTGGTCTGTTAGGGGGATTTAGGTTAAATTAACATTATTTTTCAACTTGCCTCCTTAACTTCTGAAATCTTTGAATTAAGCCTAAAATTATCCTTGTCGTTTATAATCTTTTTAATTTCACCCCTGGAATTTTGCAATTGGACTCTTGGATTTCCATGTTCCTTTCAAAATGATCCTTGATTTTTGGTTTTTTCAATTCAGTCCTCAATTAACTCTTTAAACTTTTAATTCTTACAATTTCACTCCTGCTTAAGTCAGCTAAATCCTTAGAACCTCAATTCCTATTCATTTTGGTTTCTGGATCCTTAGTCCTTGCAATTTTAACTAGAATAGACTCTGAACTTTGATATTTCTCTAATTAAACCCTTGATTTCACTAATTAAACAAATTCAAAGTTCAATTGCATTCATAGACTTGTCAATTCTTCTGATTTTAAACAAATTAACTTTCAAACTTTATTTTTTCTTTCATTTTAGCCCCCTAATTAAACCAATTAAGCTCTTCCAAAATTCAATCGAGCAATTGGCTTCTTTTATTTTGCAATTTTTCTCCTTTATTCAACTTTCTTCTTAATCAAGCCTTTATTTATCAAAATTGGATTGCCAAACTTTACAATCTTGTCCATGTTGGTCATCAAACCTTTAATTTGTATAGTCTTGATCAAAATTTCAATTGTTTTTCTAATATTTCTTCAACAAGACCCAATATTATTCATCCACTTGACAATCTGAACAATTGTGCATGCCTAAATATTGTTCCAAAGTAGGGCTACATAGAGAAAATTTAGCATGGAGACTTTGTTTTTATTATCCTATTTTATTTATTTATTTAATGTTAAATAATTATTTTTAATTTGGGTTTGTTTTGACCCATTAAACATTGTTTAGGTCTATATTTCATTATTAAACTTATGTTAGTTGATTACTAGTTTAGTCCTATTAGCTTATAACCCAAAAAAGGTCCATTAGGGTTAGTTAGAAGAGACTATATTATGTTTTTTTTTAATTGCAAATGTCAGCAGTAAGTTGGAGAATAAACATGAGTTTTTCTTTTATTTGTTTGTGACAAAACAATATTTCTTTGTGGGAACAAAAATCATACATTAGCTTATCAGAGATTAATTGGTTTTGTGATATCATTCGCATACTTAGAGTTCTTAAATACATGGTTATCTCTAGGTTCAAGTATTTTTCCAATACCTCTGTGTAACAGTTCTAATTTCCAGGAAAACACATAACAGGTAAATGGAAATTTCAGAAATTGTTTTTATACAAGTTCCACCAAAATTTCGACGGAGTCTCCCTTATACTGGGATGTCTTAAGTTTTCAACAAAATCAAATTACACTTTCAATAAAATTTCACAACCTGATCCAATCATCCTGGATCTCAACCCAATCCATCTTCATCAACACAACACACTTTATTCAATAACATCATACAATTCAAGTTCACAAAATAATAATGCATAATTCAATTGTTACATAATATCATCAAATAAACTATATTTTGCATAATAACATCATATAACGTAATTCAAGTGAAGAATTCGATTTTAACTATAAATATGCATGGTTAAATAGGTACTTAGAATTACATACATTAGATTAAAGTCATACATCCAAATTTTCGGGTTAATATCACATTTCAAGTTCTAGGAGATAAATCTTTTAATTTAAAAAATAATTACATGTCCAAAAACAAAAGGTGACTAAACTAATATCACTTTTGACATGACCCCGATGGACCTGAAAACAAAAATTAACATATACATATAAATATATAAAAAAAGTAGTAACAAACATAACAACGACATGTAATAATTTCCATGGCATTTCTTTGATTCATAAAATTAGGCATAAACTTCTTTTACAACATATATTTTTCATCTATTGTCAATATCCGTCTAATATTCTAACCTATTTTCTGAGAATAATTTCATCTTGAAAATCTCAACTCAACTCAATGGTTTCAAACATCATCTCCTCATAAATCAATTCGAATTCACTTGATAAGAAGATATTCATCTCTTGGTATCATTAGCTTATCAGATTCTTTTGAAATAATTAATCAATACTTTCTCTCCCATTCTCCGAAAGGTAAATTGTCGATACTAATGAATATAATTAATATCATTAGTCTCCTAATATCGGGTTAGACTAATCAGTTTCATTCAAATGTCAATATTAATATAATCGATTGATATCATTAATTATTCCTACTTCGAAATAATTAATCAATTCTTATCCACATTTGGTTTACTATCAAAGTTGTCGATGTCAAGAACCCTTGACATCATTAGCCTCCTTACCTAGAGTAGCTAATCACACCAGAATGATTATTGATACAATGCAATCCATTGATATCATTAATTATTCCCAACTCGGAATAGTTAATCAACTTATATTTTTCCCTTAACCGAGAATAACCATGCCGATGTTAGAAATCTTTACTAACATCATTAGTCACCCATTTGCACTGGATCGACTAATCAATTTAAAGAATGCTGACACCAATGACACCTCATTGATACCATTAACTATCCAAACCCAAATAGCTAATCAATATCATCTAGAATATCGGTACCAATGGAACCTTATTGATACAATTAGCTATCCAAACCCGGATAACTAATCAATGTCATCTCAACCTACCATTCGTATCGATCTCCTTTTATTTTTCTTATTAACATCATATATATAGACTACTAAGTTCAAAGCACTAACATGCCAAACAATTTAAAAAATATATATATAAAGCATAGGTGTTCGGCACCTACCTGTTGTAAAAGCTTGACTGGTAGTTCCGGGCTGCTGTCCTGGTCCTCTAGCTCCCCTTACATTAACAATTATACCACATCATTACTCATAAGCGTTTATTTCTTCTAATTTATGTCTATACAAATTTTTCTTTAATCATCTCATTCATTATTATCCTTTTTTCTTAAATTTATGCCTCATGTTCCCATTAAATCCCTTTCCATAGGTTCTTAAATAAGAATGCAAACCAACATCACAGTTGGCGTAATTCTTTATTTGAACACTGTTTTGTGTTTTATCCATAACTAACATTATATAGTTCAGTTTAAAGCGTGGCTTAATCCCTCAAAATGCTAAGACACAAGGTTATAAATCCACTAAGGGGAGAAGAACCCAGTTCTGCTCCTAAATCCCTCAAAACTACCCGTTATCAAAAAGATGACCAACAGTTTCAGTAGGGTCTCTCTCGACCCCTTCTCGATTATTAACCCATAGCTGGAGTTATAAAACTCCAAATTAAGCATGGTCAACTTTCTTGGATAAATAACATTCAAGGCCATGTTTATGCTCGAATTCTTTTTGGAAGACTAAGAGATGAAACTGTCGACAAATTCCATAACATTCATACATTACCAATTTAATTTATCCTCATTCAAAATCATTTTCTTTCCAAAGACACCTTCTAAAAACTAGTTTACCCAATTTATCATCATTTTGCAACTTATCACAATTGTAGACAATTCTCCCAATTTCATTAACTTATCAATTAACACTTTTCTCATCCCTCTCTAACATCTTTATTGTTATTGCTTCATGCATTCTCATATCTAAATTTATATAAACACATATCATCAAGCTAAGGATTCAAATAAAACACTATTCCTCTTATTACATCAATGATCGACCACATACTAACAAGGAATTACTAATTTCCTTTTAAAATTACTTGCTATTTCAACTCATTTCAATCCTATTACATGTCACAAACATCAATTTAATTCAATTTCTCATTTTCCCTGAAATTTGTTATGAACCCAAACCTTAATTTGATGAAAAATTAATGGAAACTTAACAAATATTATAAGAACTTGTTAAATGGATGTTGGAACACTTTACCAAGGAGTAATTTAGGTTCCAAATGCTAACAAATCAAGGATTCCTACCTCTTTTTCCTTGTTTGTTGTTGCAACCCCTTCCCTCTCACTTTATCCTCAAATTTTTCTTTCAATAACACTCTAAGTCTAAGTGATTTTATTGCCCAAATCCTTTAGTATCACTAACTCTCTTCTTTTTCTTTTTTTTTTCTCTCTAGGTTTCTCAAGGATTTTTCAAGCAAAAAATTAGTTCTCCTTTCTTCTCTCTCAACCCCCCCTATGGTCAGCTGCATCCAAGCCTTTTATACGCAAAAATTATTAAAGTCTCATTGTCCTTTCAAATAGTAACTTTTATAGTTATCGTGTATTATTTCCTATGTCCCAATATATTTTTAATATCAATTTTTAATAGGCGATATCAAAATTCATTAATTCATACCTAGTAGGTTTCGTTCCTCATAAATCACTTTCATTAAAATTTAATTCACATTTTAGTCTTTTTTTATTTTTCATATATTTTCACACTTCTATATTTAAAAATTTGTTCGCTAACTATTTTTCTGAATTTCAAAGGTCCATATCCATTCCCTTACTACAAGTATCAAATCCTCAATTTTTGTATTTTATTTGCTTAATTTCCTTACACACTTCCTTTAGAGATTTTATGGAACTTCTAAGTTGTATCGGGTTTACATTTCTTAACCAAACATTTACAAGAAATGATTTTGGATTAATTGTTGTATCTTTACCTTTAATATATACATATATTCATGTCCCATTTATCAAAATTCACACATAATTCATTTTATTTCCTTTACTCAATTTAAAACATTTCTCAATGGAGTATTTGCAGTTGGAATGTGAGATTTAACAACCTTTTCATTATTGGTGAAAACAACTGGTAATTGATTTGTAATATTTTGTAAATGAATTTATCTTTTAGGTTGTTCCAAGTAATTTATTGTCATGCTTTAGGCACTAATTCTTATTTCCCTAATGATGGGAAAATTTTCTCATCAAAATAGCAATCTTCAAAACATGCCTTAAAAACATCACCAGTAAAAGGTTCAAGGAATCTAATAATAGATGGAGAATCAAAACTAATGTGAATTTCTATTTTATGTTATGGAACCATTTTAGTCCTTTGTGGGGTGCTACAAGCACATATACCACACAACCAAAAGTTTGTAGATGAAATATATTTGGTGGTATACCAAAAACAAGTTGCAAAGGAGAATATTTATGGTAAACACTTGGTCTAATTCTAACCATTGATAGAGCATGTAATATATCATGTCACCAAACAAATATAAGTAATTTTGAATTCATAAATAATAGTCTAGCAATTAATTAAAGTCACTTTATAAATGATTCTGCTAGACTATTTTGAGTATGTACATGATCAACAGGATATTGAACATCAATTCCAATAAAGTGCAAAAATTATCAAATGCTTGAGAAGTAAGTTCACCAGCATTGTCCAATCGAATTTTCTTGATTAGATAATAAGAAAATTATGCCCGTAGTCTAATAATTTATGCTATTAATTTAACAAATGTAACATATGTGATCATTTACTTGATGCATCAATCAATACCATAAAATATCTAAAAGATCTGCATGGTGGATGGATAGGTCCACATATATGTTGATTCTATAAGAACCTTTAATTAAGATGGTTTGGTAATTAATTTACCTTGAGAACATACAGCACATGGATTTTCACTTGGTAAAAGAATCTTCATGTTCTTTAAAGGATGCTTATGTGAATTTTCAATACTTCGTTGCATCATTATTGATCTAGGATGTCCATGTCGATCATATCGTTCTCTCTTGTTTGGATGCATTAATAGGCCTAATATATATGGTTGGAAAGCTTGAGATTTCTAGTTTTCATAGTAACTTGAGTCGTATAACAATTCCATCTGTAGCTCTAGATATGTTCCAAATAATATATAAAGCTCTAATATGACATATTTGACAAAATTTATCTAATAACTTTGACAGTGTAAAATAATATGTTCTTGAACTCCATTTGATCTTTAAATTTACCAAATATAGTTCTATATGTCTAGTATCTCCCTGAAAAATTTCAGCTCATTCCAATATCAAGTTTTAGAGATACGTTTGATTTTATAAATTTGGTCAGCAGATATTTTAAGGTCAAATTCAGACCTGACTTGGTTCATATCAAGATTAATTTAGGATTTTTATTAATTAGCTTTAAATTATGTTATTAAACTATAAAATAAATTAATTTAAGTTGATAATTATGTTATTTATGAAGAAAATCTATGAATATAGGTTGTTGTAAATTATATCATAGTTAGGGTTAGGGTTTTTTAGGTTAATTTAGATATTTTGTCCAATTGGGTATAAATTATGTTAATTAGTTATGAAATACATCAATTGAGTTGATAAGTTTTTATTGATAGAGAAAGTTGATGAATTTGGATTTTTGATGATTATATTATGGTTAGGGTTTCATCGAATAAACTTCTATCAAAATTATGTACCTTGATTAGTTTGTGATATTGATAAATTAGACTTAGATTTTGTTGTTTGATAGAATATCTCATAGTATTTTAATACTATGTTCTTATAGTGGTATTATTGTCAATATTGACAATGTATCACTTATAATGAAGGAAGTAACAAGCTCCTAATTGTTATATTAGATATGTCTCTTACCAAGCTATCTTGATTGTCAATGTGATCGAAATTACTTAAAGGATGCAAACTAGGGTGCGTCTAACTTGTTATGTAGGTGTACCCATCTCTAATGAAGGTAGTGTGAATTTAATGTTTGGGTTATCCATCGATATTTGATTGTGAATTCTAGAGTTGTACTTAAATAATAGCCCTAAACGAGGAAACCCATATAATATAGAGTTCACCCGGGTGTCAAGTTATACTCAAATGACCATATAAGCGTCACAAGTAACATATTCCTCTAGTTTAGGTGATAATGTAGTGAACCTAACATCGACACCATAAATTGTAGATATGAAAGCTTGATTGAATATGGCATCCATTTCATATGGTTGTGGAGAATCTAAACCAAGTGATGATAAATGATCATTATATTGATAAAGTTGGGTATAACATCTACATAGTTTGGCGAGCTTTCATATCCAACTGAGCTTCCTCATCTTCCTCAACCAAGCTTTCTCATATTGTTAGAAACTCATTACTTTCTCCATTATAAGTGATATTATTGTCAGTATTGACAATAATATCACCATAAAAACATAGTATTCTAATACTACGAGATATTTTATCAAATAACACAAACCCGAGCCTAATTTATCAATATTTCAAATTAATCAAGGTACATATTTTCGACAAAAGCTTATTCAACGAAACCCTAACCTTAACATAATCAGTAAAAAACCATATTTATCAATTTTCTTCATAAATAACGAGATTATAAACTCAATTAATATATTTCATAGTTAATTAACATAATTTATACCTAATTCGATAAAATCTGTAAATTAACCTAAAAAACTCTAATAATAACATAATCGACAACAACCTAAATTCATCAATTTTCTTCATATATAACACAATTATAAACTCAAACTAATGTCTTTTATAGCTAATTAATATAATTTAAATTAATTTAATAAAATCCTAAATTAATCTAAAAAAACCCTAACCTTAACTAAATCAATCAAAATAAAAAATTATCAAAAATACTATAAAATCATTATAAGAGCATGGTGTAATAAACCTTAAATTGTTGATAGTGAGTGGTTATGGTAGCGACCAAAAATCCATGAGAACTCGCAATGCAAGGAGAGAGAAAATGTCATGAGTTGGTGGAGAGAGATAGAGATGAGGTGGGGAGAGGGGGGAAAGAGAGAGGTGGAGTCGAAGTGGTCGAAATGATGTTTTATGGTTGGAATAGAGTAGGATGAGTGGGGCTGCAGTGGTGGCAAGGGGAGAGGAGGACAAACAAAAAATAAAGGATGAGTTTTAATTTGTTTGAAGTCACATGCGACTCGTAAATTGTAGATAATGCAAGTGACTCACATAAATGTGTTATTTCTCTAAATATTTCATAGACTGTGTTATTTGTTCTATTTTTTTATTATGCTATTATTTTTTAAAAAAACTCCAAAAATAACCATAGCCTGAAATTTAAGACACTAATAATAAAGAGTTTCTTTTCTAATCTATAACAGTGGAGAAAAATATTCTCAAAGTAGCACAACAAAAAAACATTTCCCAAACTAACATAACATACTCACCCACGTAGGTCATACATGTGCGACATGCCATTATTTTTTTTTTCATTATGCTAATTTTTTAATTAAAAAAACTCCAAAAATAACCATGGCCTAAAATTTAGGACACTAATAACAAAGAGTTTCTTTTCTAATCTATCACAATGGAGGAAAAAAGGTTTTTCAAACTAGCACAACTGTAAAAAAGTTCCTAAACTAATATAACATACTCATCCACACAGGTCATACTTGTGCGACCTGTTATTATTTTTGTTTTGTTTTTGGCGTGTGTAATAGACTTGCCTAAAACATTGTTTTTGTTTGGCACACATGTTTCACACACTAGAAACAAAAAAAAAAAAACAAATTCACATGTTGGCGCGTGTATTACACGTGCTAATAGGTGAGCATTCTGCAACTTTTAGGTGACACGTGTGACTCTAAAGCTCCATAGATGGCATTCCTCGGTGTCTATGGATTCGTCTCGTCAAGATTTTTGTAATAATATTAGGTTGTCGTAATTAGAGTTATAGTGTACTCCTGATGTCTCATTTTTTTTTTCTTTTATCCTTTTCTTTTATGTTTTCTCTCTCCTGCTTTAATTATTGTGCTAACCTTTTTTTCTTTTTTTTCTTCTCTTATTTAGTCCCTCAAGTCTTATATTTAGTTAATTTTAGTTATATTATTATGATTATTTTATCAATTAAACTTATTTTTATTTAAGCTGGGAAAAAATAACTATTTTTAGCATTTTTATTCAAAAATAAATATTAACTTTAGTTAATTTTTTTGCACAAAAAATATATATGAAATGATTATAATAATAAAACTAAAATTAATTGAATAGCAAAAATTGAGGGATTAAATAAAGAAATGAGCTAGAAAAAAGAAAGAAACTTTTTTTTGGCATGTGAGTTGCGCAATTAATTAAATTGTGTTACAAATTATTTTTTAACTATATTAATTTGAAAAATATTTTTATTCACTTTGGTAGTTTGGAAAAAGTCTTGATAACAAACATATCGATGGCTGCGAAGTGTTATTCATGCAAAATGAACTTAGCAAGTGGTAAGGGGTTGGCTAGGCACAATCATGCAGCCCTCTATATGGTTTTGATATATAAAGGGAAACTATGAATCCTCCTGATGGTCTCAGGAACTGTTTGGAAACACCATGTTATATGAAATTTTAATTTTTTTTAGATTTAAATTTATTTTTTTATATTTTTAGATTATTTTGATGAGTTGATGATAGAAATAATTTTTAAAAAATAAAAAAAAATATTATTTTCATATATTTTTAAATAAAAAACACTATAACAAAAAAAAAACTATTTATCCACTCTAAATAAAAAAACGATAAACATGAAAATAAAGAAGAGGAAATGAACAAATAAAGAAGGAAGACAGTAAAGGTTGCTCTGGCTGGCTAGGTAGCTAGCTCCTAGAAGAGAGGGAAAAAAAAGAGGAGGAAATAAACAAATAAAGAAGGAAGACAGTAAAGGTTGTGCTGGCTAGCTCGTAGAAGATAGGAAAATAAAGAAGAAGAAGAAATAAAGAAAAACAGGGCTTGCTGTTAATCATAGAAATCAAACCTAGAGTCAAAGTCAAGCCATAGAAAGCCAGCAAGGCAGCAACTAAATTAGAAAATTGTATTAAAAAAAAAAAGAGAGTTCAGGTCATGGCAGGAAAGGGCAGTTGAGGCTTGCCCCCCCTCCCCCTCATAACCTAACAGGCACCAAGATGGACCCCATCAACCCGCGTATTTTATTCTTACAGGACAGCTTCCACACGCCCCGTTCCAAGCATCGAATTTCTTGACAACTGTCCTATTCTATTTTCTCCTATTTCCTATTCCCTCCTCCTCCTCCTCCACCACCCTCTAAAGACTCCTTACCTCTCCGCTCCCTAAACCATATATATATATATTTCTTCTTGTTTGCCCTATTTCTACTAGCATGTCTCAGAGACCTAGCGTCCCTCATCCTTCTTCCATGCTTTTAGCCCACGTCTCCGGTGACTTGAAACCCAACTGGTAACATAAAAGAACAACAAAAACCCAATCTTGCGTACACGAAAACATTCTTTTATTCTTTTTAACCCAACCAAACGATACTTAGTTTGCTGATAATCATGGGTGTCAAGGGTTTTGTTGAAGGAGGTATCGCTTCAATTGTTGCTGGGTGCTCCACTCACCCTTTGGATCTCATCAAGGTCCGTATGCAACTCCAAGGCGAAAATTTACCAAACCCACAACAAGTTCACAGTCTCCGCCCAGCTTATGCCTTCAACTCCGCTGCAATCCCTCATAATTCCGTCCACATCCCTCCACCACCACTACCGCGTGTGGGGCCAATTTCTGCCGGAGTCCGCATCTTCCAGTCCGAAGGTGTCGCCGCTCTCTTCTCCGGCGTCTCCGCCACGGTCCTCCGCCAGACTCTCTACTCCACCACGCGCATGGGACTCTATGATATTCTGAAGCAAAAATGGACCAATCCGGAGACAGGAAACATGCCGTTGCTGAGCAAAATAACAGCCGGTTTAATCGCCGGAGGGATCGGAGCTGCTGTTGGTAATCCAGCTGATGTGGCAATGGTTAGAATGCAAGCAGACGGACGTCTACCTTCGTCCCAACGGCGGAACTATAACAGTGTGATTGACGCTATTACGAGAATGTCGAAGCAGGAAGGTGTTGCTAGCCTGTGGCGAGGGTCATCTCTTACGGTGAACCGCGCGATGATTGTTACAGCATCGCAATTGGCATCGTATGATCAGATTAAGGAAATGATTTTGGAGAATGGAATGATGAAGGATGGGTTAGGGACTCATGTGACGGCGAGTTTTGCAGCGGGTTTTGTGGCGGCGGTGGCGTCGAACCCGGTAGATGTGATTAAAACCAGGGTCATGAATATGAAAGTGGAGCCAGGGAAAGTTGCGCCTTACAGTGGAGCAATTGATTGTGCAATGAAGACAGTGAAAGCTGAAGGTATCATGGCCCTTTACAAGGGCTTTATACCTACAATTTCAAGACAGGGTCCTTTTACTGTGGTTTTGTTTGTGACTCTTGAGCAGGTTAGGGAGTTGCTCAAAGATTTCTAATTGACGACGACGACGACGAAAAGCATAGTATAATTGGGTTGGTGGTATAATTACTAGTATCATATAGGAACAAATTTTATCTGATGTGCTATTTATTTATTTATTTATTTATTATTAATAATTTTCATTTCACATTATGATGAATCGGGTAATAATTTTATTCTTGAAAATTTTTAATCATCTTAGATTTTTTTAGATTTTTTTTTTTCTATGATGAGAAGAATCATTCAAAATGGTGAGTTAAATTAATTTTTGTTTTACAGACAATTCAGTGGATGTTTGGAATTATAATACAAGTCGTTTTTTAAAAAGCTTTTTTTAATATATTAAAATAATATTTATTTTATTTTTTAAAATTTATTTTTGATATTAACCTATCAAAACAATCTAAAAAAATAAAATTAATATAAATTTAAATTTTTTTAAAAATATAATTTAGCAGCAATATAAACATCACTTTAGATTGGTTGGTTAGGTAAGGTGGAGATTAAGAGCTTGGAAGTGAGTTTGTATTTGCTTTTTTTCTCAATAATAAAAATATAGTGTTTGATTAATTATAAGAAATTGTGGTTTAAATATAGGTTCCACCAAAAGTTTGACTTCAGTTACTGGAAAGTAACTTTAACTTGTTTTTTTATAGTTATTAAACCCGGTCTTGCGGGTTGACCCGAGACCTAGTTGCTGGACTGGTTCTGAGTTGTTAAAAGACCGACAGGTACAGCAACCCGGTAAAACCCGGATGACCCGGCAGGTCGATCCATGACCCGGGTGACCCAGGAGAACCCGGATGAGACCCGATTCTTCTTCAAATGTGGTTTCCGTCATTCGACTTCTCTTTTTATTTCTTTATCTTCTCTATAATGAGCTGCTATTTGCAAATGCTCCAGTCGTTCATGGAAGCTGGTCCGACAAAGACAAACAGGCTGAGAAGTTTGTTGCCATGCGCAAGGCCACTCTTGGAAAAGAAACACATAAATGAATGGTTTATATTGTTTGATTTTCAGACCATAAGAGTAATGCAAAAACAAGCAAATCACCCAAGTCTCTTGGTTTGGCCAATAGGTAGTTGGGGAAAAAGAGGGATGGGCTCTCTAGTTTTGGCCAAAAGAGGAGGGGGGTGACTGAGATAGGGATGAGGGAAGTTGTGGCTGGGTCTATGTGGCAGCTGCTTTGCCCAAGTGAAAAGGGAAGCTTTACTAGTTCTGGGAGAGAAAATCCAAAGCAAGGGGGTGGCGACTTGTTTTTATTTTTGGTAGAGATAGGGAAAACTTAGGGCTGTCTGTGCCTTCTTTTAATTTTATTTTCTTTTTAATTAAAAAAATAACATATTATTTTTTAATGTGAAATAAAAAAATTTAAAATATTTTTTTTAACTTTATTATTTATAACATATATATTCTATATTTACATATATTGTTTTTTAATTTTTTTCATATAAAATATTAAAACTTTAATATATATATATTTTAATTTTTTCGGATTGACCCGAGTCGACCCGGGTTGACTCATAAAACCTAGGACCTGGCTCCTTAACGGGGTCAATTTCCAAACCGGATTTAATAACTATGGTTTTTCCTGAAAGCTCACTTCAGTTATTATTTTATTTGTGCAAGCTTATTTTTTTTTCAAAACAGAGGAAGAACCATTGAAAATACAGTGAGACCAAAATAATCTTAACCTTTACCTTTCTTTCAATTTATCTTTTCCGACAAAAAAAAGAAAAAGAAAGAACCATTGACAATACACTTGCCAAATGAGCTCTTAATATATAATTTACTATACTTTAGCAAAATCTTTAACAAAAAAGTAATTAATCAAACAATAAAAATAGAATTTTAATGGCGCATTGTTGTATTAATGACATAATAATCTAGTATACAATAATATAATTCAAAACTATAAAATTATTATGTTTTTTTAATTATTTTATTATTAACAACACTTTCAACAATAGTTTTAACAAAACACCTTCTAATTGTTTTTTATATAATTATAATTTTAACCGTATTTTTAATCAAACATATATTTTAATCCAACCAATTACAACAAAAATGATTTTTTTAAATCTATTTTTTTAAAACCATAACCACAAAAGTTACCACAATACTAAACATACAATATATTATTGGTTAATGTTGGATCTGTTTTTCTTTTGTCTTGACTTTGAACATTGAAATAGAATAGAAATACCATAAATTGTCGGTGATGTTTTAAGGTCTGTTTGTTTTTGCGATTCAACTCATTTTTTAAAGTGTTTTTCAAATTATTTTTTATTTAAAAAAACATTAAATTGGTTTTTAGAATAATTTTGATGTGTTTTAGTTAAAAAAATCTTAAAAATATTATTTTGATATATTTAAAATTAAAAAATATTTTTATAAAAATATCTTGCACTATACTACCAAATATACTTTTAAAAAAAATATAATTAAAATGTTTTTGTCACTAATATTGTTCTTGCCAATAAAATAAGATATAATATGAGGTTTTGGTCGTTTGTGTTTTGCTATAAATTATAAGAGCATATAAACTATAATGTGACTCATTTACTATAAGATATTATTACTATTCACTCTCACATTTCATTATTGACTGCAATAATGCAATTTTTTTAAAAGTTTAATTTGGTCATTGATCTTATATTTTGTATAATTAAGCTATTTTGAGCCCAAATTAGAGCTTAATTGCATGTTTTTTTGGTTGTTGTGAGGGTTTAATTGAAAGATAAGGGACTGAAGTGACACACACACATGTAACATAAGTGGTTCTTTAGAATTTTCTTTGAAAGTTCATTTGCATCCCCATCTTTTAAAGTTATTAGGTGATCAATACCTATAATTTTTTAAAATGAAATTTTGGTATAAAACTTTATTTTCCTTAATTTTTAATCCTATTTTGGTGGAGAAGAGAGGGTGGGTTGTCGAATTCTAGTTTATAGAGAGAAAATTATCGTTAGGAAAGATTTAGACCACCAAAATGGTTGATTTTTATGTCAAATGATTACATATGAAAAAGGGGTTTCTATTGTGTATTTCTTTTTTTACATTCAAAACACCTAAAAAAACATATATGAACTCATAAATATATAAGGTTTTGAATTGATTTTGGATTTTGGACCCTTTTTTTTTTTTAGAGGTCATGGGTTGGTGTAACAAGGTTCCAAGGATGTTTTATAGGTGTTGTCGCACCCTCGCGGCGTCGCGATGACCCTTCCCGATTGATTTCAGGGTTTTTTTGTTTTTGTTTTGTGATTAAGGGAGTCACAACCTAGTATTATGGTCACTAGAAACCCTAACTGGTCTTTCAGAGATTCTAAGGCAAGGGACTGGTTGCGTAAAGGGAAGGTATTAACACCCCTAATATGCCCTACCTAAAGTAAGCTGCTTGGTGTTTGGTTTGCCTTATAATTGCTATGGTGTTGGTGTTCTCTTAATTAGTTTTCATAGGATAAGTTTGCTATGATGAATGAATTTGTGTTCAAAATCTAAAAGTAATGTCGCACGTGTGCGGCGTCGCGGCGATCGTTCTCCACCCTCACTCAGGGGTGGTATGTCTATTTTGGAATATATGAGAAGACAAGGAATTCTTGTCTTTTATCAGTGGAAAAAAAGAATGGGAGTTGCCACCTAGTATTATGGTCACTAGGAACCTTAACTGGTCTCAGAGATCGGGTATGGAGACTGATTGCGTAAAGGGAAGGTATTAGCACCCCAAATACACCATACCTAAGATAAGCTGCATTGTTTTATTTTTCTGATCAAGATCTAAGGTTTGGTCGCGTTTTCTAATTGTTGGTCCTGTCTGTCTAAAATTCAAGAAAAGTCATCCTCAATAAGGAGGTTCTTATCTTAACGGGGTAAAATCTAACAGTTCTAGCATCCAAAAAAAGAATTTGATATCCAGAATATGTATTACGTGTAATGTCGTACCCCGGATGCTAAAAGACAAACAAAATAATTTTTTTTTATAAAATTTTAGCCAATGTTCTCTTGACTTTAATAAACTGGTTATTAAAGCTAAAATGAATGCTAAAACATTATTTTTTTGGTGTATGAATAACACAATATGATTTTTCAGCTTTGAGACACTTAGCCGTATGCACAAAATCATTTTTTTCTTTTTACAATATTTTTTTGTATTTTGGAAGTTTTGACGAAAACCGAGCATTTTAATATCGGATTTTGTATTTTTAACAACATAAAAGTACTGCCCAATATTAGTCAAAATGACATAAAAATATGCGGGAAAATTGTAAAATCCCAAAAAAATATTTTAGAATTTTTCTTTTAACAAAAAAAACCGGGCCGGACGTGGGCTAATCATTCTGAGCTGGGCCTGACCCGACCCATATACTGTGGGCTAGACTCAGCCAAGCCGCATGGGCTAGGCTGATGTTCCAGCCCATAACCAAATAAGCTGGTTACTGTGCATGAGCACAGTAACCAGCCAACTCTACATTTACTGCAGAACGTGATTAATTCACGTTCTGCATGCAAATGTAGGCGACATTAACAACAGGGAAGAGGGAGGCGCAGTTACTTGGAGCGGTGGCGATGCTGGCGACTACTGGTGGTAGCGGAGGCGGCGGGGGTGGTGGTGTAAGCGACGACTGTTTTCTTTCCTTCTCTCTTGTCTCCTCTGTTTCTCTCCTTAGCCCCTCCTCTGTTTTTTTTTTGTTATCTTCTCTTTCTCCTCTCTGTCTCTCCTCTTCTGTCCTCCCCCTCTGTTTCTCCTCATGTCTTCTATTTCTCTCTCTCTGTTATGTTCCTCTTCTCCCTCTCTGGTTCCGCTGGCGTTGGCAGCGTTGATGGTGGCAGAATGGCGCTGTTGTTGTGGCGGTGGAGAGGAAGCACATCGGTGGTGCCCAGGTGGTGAGGAACGATCCTTCTTCTTCTCTGTACAATGACCCCCAGTCTCTGTTCTTCTCTTCCCCATGTATGCTTTCGTTTTCTCTCCTTTGTCTCTAAAAAAAAATCCCACTTCCGGTTTCCCTTTCCCCTCTGCTTTCTCTCTAATCTCCCTCTCTTTCAAACAATTCTTCCTCCTCTCTCACCTTCTGTTGCTTCTCTCTTCTCTTGCAATCCATTCCCCACCTCTCTCTTTTTTCCTCCTTCTGTCTTCTCCCTTCTTTGTATTTATAGCTAAGCGGAATCAGAGTCCCCCCTGCCTTGTTCTATCAAGACGCAGGAGGGAAACGAGGCTACCTTACCCCTACAGGGTAAGGTGGTCGGTTGTCTGCAGAGCAAGGTCAGGGCATGGGTTGTATTCATGGTGGCATGGTAAAGGTAATGGCTTGGTCCGGGTTTTGTGGGCAAGTGGGAGGGGAAAGAGAAGGAGAATAACAGGGAAAAAAAAGATTTAAAATCTTCTTCTTCCCTGTCTCTACATGGGTAGGGAAGAAAGAGAACAGTGCCATTTAAAACGACACTGTTTTGGGTTTTTTTTGTGAAAAAAAGAAAATGTAATTGGGAAGAACCCAAAAATGAGTTATGATAGTTGCCCCCTCTTTACAATGCTTATGGAGCAAAGATTTTGCGTAGTAAGCTTGTAAAGAAAACAAAAGCAAAGAAAATGATCTGATTCTCTTGGGTGACCTGCCCATTTTGAAGAAAAAGTGATCTATTTTAACGGGCAACCTGCCCACACATTCATGGTGGTCTATTTTAACGGGCGACCTGCCAACACATTCATGGTGGTCTATTTTGAGGGGTGACCTGTCCACACATACTCATTTTGGTCTATTTTCAGGGGCGACCGACCCACACGCACTTACCCTGGTCTATTTTCACGAGCGACCTACCCACACACACACTCACACTAGTCTATTTTCAGGGGCAACCTGCCCACACACACTCACACTATTCTATTTTCAGGGGCGACCGACCCACACACATTTACCTTGGTCTATTTTCACGGGCGACCTGCCCAAGTAGAAAAAGAAAAGAGTGGTTTCATTGTAATGGGTGACCTACCCGGGTGGAAGAATGGTTTCATTGTAATGACGTACCCAGATAAAAAAAACATGGAGAATTGGTCGCGTTGTAATGAGTGACTTACCCAGAAAAATATTGGTCTTATTGTAATGGGTGACCTACCCAAAAGGAAAAAAAGAGGAGTGGTCTTATTGTAATGGATGACCTACCCAGGTGAAGGAATTATCTCATTTTAATGGGTGACCTACCTAGATAAAAAGACAGAGAATTGGTGGCGTTGTAATGGGTGACCTACCCAGAAAAATATTGGCGAAAGCTCAAAGGCACACTCGAAAGGAGGTAGGTTAGAAAACGCACTACCTAAGAGATGATGGCTCAAAGGCGCACTTGGAAGGAGGTAGGGTTAGAAAACATACTACCTGAGAAATGGTGGCTCAAAGGTGCACACAAAACGATGTGAGGGCACAAAGGCGCACTTGAAATGAGGTAGGGTTAGAAAACGCACTACTCAAAAGGTGATGATGAAACACCAATCTGACAATGTTGAAAACAATGCATTATGATCAATATGCATGTATACTTACTTGAGAAATATAGGTCCCCATTTCTTCATGGTGTCTTTCTTTTCTCAAAAGTTGGAGTGTTGATAGTAAACTTCAATGGCTTCTTCGCTCTTGCTTACTCGAGTCATATCTTGTGATCTTAACCTTTAGGAAGGGCTTGATATCATCATACTTCTTGGTCCTCCGCCTTTTATCTCAAGGGTTTCTAATTTTGCCCAGTATTTTTTTAGAAAGGGAATCATGGATCCAGCCCTACCATGCATTTTTTGATTGCCCCCTATCTTGATCATGCCCTCAAGTATTCAAATCGAGTTTAGGGATGAGGCTATGTAAAGGAAGGTTTGACAAGGAGTTGTTTTCATACAGAATTTTTTGAATTTCAAAGCTATTCCAGACACAGAAATCATTTTGACATCGATTCAAAGCAAACTCATTCTGAAGAAATTCAAGTGATTCCTATGAAGAGGTTTTCAGAAGTGATGAAAACTTTTTTTTGTTTTGCTTTTGGCGAAAATGTGAAGGGACGTTTGGTTGGTTAAAATGGTTCAAGATTTAATTTGATGGTTACAGAGAACTGGTATTCAAAGCATTCATTTTATTTGCATGAATAATGATTTGGTTCGCATGAGAAAACACTTCCTACCGATCCAGATTGCTTGCCTTTGATTAGAAAGGGCTTGATTAGGTGTGTAATGTAGGCTTGGGCTATTGGTTACGAAGAAAAAGGATATTTGTAGGCTTAAAAGGTGTTTAAAGAATTTTAAAACTAAGAATCACTTGTGCTTGTTTCCTGACCTTTTGTCTTTTGAATTGTCTTTCCAAAATAGTCTATCGTGCCCCCCAATGTTGAGCTTGGGCTCTTTCTCTTTGTTTTTTCTTTCTTCACTTGGTTGAGCATCATCATATCAGTTATTTTTGTGAGAAGCTCAATTTTTTGGACCCTTTGGTTTTTTCTTCATGCCCTCAACTTTGTTTGGACACTTTTGATGATTGAGAAATTTCTTTTATGCCCCCTAGTGTCGCTTGGGCACTTTCAATCATTGAGGTTTTTTTTTTTGCTATGTCTCTCGCACTTGCCCCTAGTGTGGGGTGTGATCCTAGCTAATGTTATTTTCAAAAAAACTACCAGGTTAAAAAATGGACTGCAAATGATATATTTTAGCCTTATGAAAGGATTATAAAAAATGACCTTTTCTTATCTCAAACACATGCACTTAGGATCGGTAAGCCTTGTTTTCATGCGAGTATGCAAAATGGTATCTCATTATTCATCCAATTAAAACTCAGTTTTTGGAGTCACTTCATGGTGTTTTTGTTTTATGTTTTTTTTTTGTTTTTTGGTTTTCTAGGTGTATGGTTACCTTTCTAAGGAATCACTTTAATTTTCAGTACTCGTTTGTTTTGAACAAACACCAAAATGATTTTTGTTTTGTACTAAACTTTGAATTTTAAAAAATCCTTGTGAACATGTGAGATCATGCATTGTTTTGGGAAGAAAAGGGAAAACATCAGTGGTTTCATGAGTAAAAATTATACTTAGTGTGTTATTTGCATGAAACAACAAGAAAAATGAAGACATGTCCTAAACACAGGAAAACATATGATCTTATTAATAAGAAAGGCTCATTTGACAGAGAAAGTCTTGTGGCCTTATGAGCCAAATTACTAACAAGACTGAAACAGGTTGAAACAAAAATGATCAAACAAAAGACAATAATAAGGCAGGCTTCATCCTTCCATTTTCATAAATCTCCTCTCAGGCTAGCCTTCCCACAACAGTTCTTGTAGAGGTCCCATTGACAGCAGGGACAAAAACTGTGGTCAAAATTCGAGTCCTTCAAAATTTATGCTGCTTTTCTCGCACCCTACCTTGACCATTAGTGCTTTCTAAGCATTTTACCTCTAGTGCCTTTACTTATCCACTGCTTCAAGCATGATTAGGTACAGGGTTCGTGTTCACATTAGAAGCGTCTTCCAATGCTATCCACCCTGCCTTGATTAATTGCAAAAGCTTTCTCTTAAAGGAGTTGCAAGTATGAATGTTATGTCCAACAACACCGACATGATATTCGTAAGTGAGCTCTGGCTTGTACCAGCTAGGGTAAGGTGGTTATACGGGCGTTAGAGGTTTGGGAGCTACCTGCCCGATGCTTAATAGCTTCTGGTACATCTCATTCAATGGTAACGGTAATGAAGGTAGTTGTTTTTGGACCTTTTGATAATTTCCAATTTGGCTTTTGGCTTGAAAGTTTTCGGGCTCAAGTTTTTTGATGTCGGCAACTTGGGATGGAGTATGGTAGTTTTAGGATGAGTTCTTCCTACCCTTATAGTCATCTCCAACGTGGTTGACCTCTTTCTTTTCGAAGCCTCTTTTCTTGGTGAGTGCAGAAATTCTACCACTCTTGACGCCTTGCTCTATACGTTCACACACTACCATAGCGTCAGTGAATTGCTGGGCCGAACCACCCATCAGATGCTCATAGTATGACACTTTGAGTGTGTTGGCAAATAAAGTTACCATCTCTTTGTCCAAAAGTGGAGGATGGACTTGAGCAGCTGATTCTCGCCATCTTTGAGCATATTCCCTTATACTTTCTTTGTCCTTTTTCTCTAGATTGGACAAGCTGGTTCTGTTGGGAGTAATATCCATATTGTACTTGTACTGTTTCATAAAAGCATCCACCAGATCTTTCCATCTCCGGATCTTTGTGTTGTCCAATCTCATGTACCAGTTCAATGTTGCCCCACTTAAGCTATCTTGAAAAAAATGCATCAGTAGATTTTCATCATGTACTACTTCTGCCATTTTGTTGCAATAGGACTTGAGATGAGTCATGGGGCGTTGTGTTCCACTATATTTGATGAACTTAGGAACACAAAACTTTTTCAGGACAACCATATTTGGGACTAGACACATCTCTGTTGCCCATACTGGATCATATAAGTCTACCCCCTCAATTACTCTGATTCTGGCTTATAGCACCTCCATCTTATCTTGATCAATGCTAACAGATGACTTGGCCTTGTGGGACTCGTTAGCAAATGCATCCATGATTGCAGGGTCTGGTGTAGGTGTTGCTGACTGCACAAATGTTGGATTATGTTGAGGTTTTTGACCATGTTCACTCATTCTTTCTTCGGGCTGAGCTATTGTTGGAATCTGATTAAAGGTGACTGGTCGGTTAGAAAGACTTTCACCATAGGTATTTCTCAATGTTTGCTCGAGTAAGCTAGTGAGGTGAGCCACACTTGTCTTCAGAGGCTCCAACTCTTCTTGAAAATAGGCGTCACGGTGAGCGCGCTCTTCATCTTCCATGTTTCTCGCTCGAAGTCGGGTGTTGTAGACTCTTTGGGGACCTATATTTCAACCTACTGCATGTATGTATGTTATTTACAATGAATGGATGTATGTGTACGATGTAAATGTATGTACATGCATATTAGGGAGTTCATACTCTAAGGATAGGTTTGGGCCATTATATGATGGGTGGCTTTCTACCTGGTCTCAAAGGGGTCTCTTGTTGTCCCAGTGATCACCCTCATGAAGGCAATATGGGGGGCTCAGTAGGTAATGAGATGGCATGTACACCAATCATTACTAGTCTAAGCACTCAGCGAAGAGTTAGGGTTTATACAAACTTAAACCTTGACTAAAAGTCGTAAGGTAAACTGCTAGTCCCCCACTTAACCTAAAGTTTTTTCAATATAATTCCCCTCAAATGTGAATGATGCATGAAATAATTTTATACAATGCATGAACAAATATGTACAAAATTAAAGCTTATGAGCAAATAAGAACTGCATATTAACAATGACAAACAAAACCAACAATAACAAAAAAATCAGACAAAACAAATGCTTAGTCCATAAGATCCCGAGTGGAGTCGCCATTCTGTCGCATGTGTGCGGCATCGCGACGATCTTCCTCCACCCTCACTTAGGGGTGGTATGTCTATCTTAGCAGATATGGGAAGATAAGGAATTCTTGTCTTTTATCAGTGGAAAAATAGAATGGGAGTCGCCACCTAGTATTATGATCACTAGTAACCCTAACTGGTCCCAGAGATAAGGTACAGAGACTGATTGCGTAAAGGGAAGGTATTAGCACCCCAAATACGCCCTACCTAAGGTAAGCTGCATTGTTTTATTTGTCTGATCAAGATCTAAGGTTTGGTCGTGTTTTCTAATTGTTGGTCTTGTGTATCTAAGATTCAAGAAAAGCCCTCCTCAATAAGGAGGTTCTTATCTTAATGGAGTAAAACCTAACCGTTCTAGTGTCCAAAAAAGAATTTAATATCCAGAATATGTATTACGCGTAATGTCGTACCCCGGATACTAAAAGGCAAACAAAATAAAATTTTTGTTGTTTTTGAAATTTTAGCCAATGTTCTCTTGACTTTAATAAATTGGTTATTAAAACCAAAATGCATGCTAAAACATTATTTTTTTGGTGTATGAAAAACGCTATGATTTTTCAGCTTTAAGACATTTGGTCGTATGCACAAAACCATTTTTTTCTTTTTTCAATTTTTTTTTTGTAATTTTGAGAGTTTTAACGAAAACCGAGCATTTTAATATCAGATTTTGTATTTTTAACAGCATAAAAGTACTGCCCGATATTAGTCAAAATGAAATAAAAATACATGGGAAAATTGTAAAATCCTAAAAAAATATTTTAGAATTTTTCTTTAAACAAAAAAAACGGGGTCGGACATGGCCCAACCATTCTGGGCTGGGCCTATCCCCACCCATATACTGTGGATTGGACTCAGCCAAGCCGCGTGGGCTGGGCTGGGCTGATGTTCCAGCCCATAACCAAATAAGCTGGTTATTGTGCATAAGCACAGTAACCAGCCAACTCTGCATTTGCTGCAAAACGTGATTTATTCACGTTCTGCATGGAAATACAGGCGAGGTTAACAATAGGGAAGAGGGAGGCGCAGTTACCTGGAGCGGTGGCAATGCTGGCGGCAACGGAGGCGGTAAGGGTGGTGGTGTAAGCAGCGACTTTTTTCTTTCCTTCTCTCCTGTCTCTTTTGTTTCTCTCCTCAGCCCCTCCTCTGTTTTTTTTTTCATTATCTTCTTTTTCTCCCCTCTATCTCTCCTCTTCTTTCTCCTCTTCTGTCCTCCCCCTCTGTTTCTCCTCTTGTCTTCTATTTCCCTCTCTCTGTTCTGTTCCTCTTCTCCCTCTCTGGTTCTGCTGGCATTGGCAGCGTTGATGGTGGCAGAATGGTGGTGTTGTTGTGGCGGTGGAGAGGAAGCACAACGGTGGTGCCTAGGTGGTGAGGAACGGTCCTTCTTCTTCTCTGTGCAGTGACCCCCAGTCTCTGTTCTTCTCTTCCCCACGTATGCTTTCGCTTTCTCTCCTTTGTCTCTAAGAAAAATCCCACGTCCGGTTTCCCTTTCCCCTCTACTTTCTCTTTAATCTGCCTCTCTTTCAAACAATTCTTCCTCCTCTCTCACCTTCTGTTGCTTCTCTCTTCTCTTGCAATCCGTTCCCCACCTCTCGTTTTTCCTCCTTCTGTCTTCTCCCTTCTCTGTATTTATAGCCAAGGGTAGAAAGAGTCCCCCTTGCCTTGTTCCATCAAGACGTAGGAGGGAAACAAGGCTACCTTACCCCTATAGGGTAATGTGGTCGATTGTCTGTAGGGCATGGTCGGGGCATGGGTTGTATTAATGGTGGTAGGGTAAAGGGGATGGCTTGTGTCTTGGTTTTGTGGGCAAGAGGGAGGGGAAAGAGAAGGAGAATAGCAGGGAAAAAATGATTTAAAATCTTCTTCTTCCCTGTCTCTGCATGCGCAGGGAAGAAGGAGAATAATGTCGTTTAAAACGACATTGTTTCGGGTTTTTTTTTAAGAAAAAAAATGTAATTGGAAAGAACCTAAAAATGGGTTATGACAAGTAAAAACCCTTGGTCAATATGGATCATACCTTTAGATATGTCTACAAAGTACTAAGGCGAACCAATGCAGATCTCTTGAACTCTGTGTTTGATTCAAACTAAATTTATTAAAATAGAAATCCAAGGAGATTCCATGTGCTTTAAAAGCTCATTTTCCCTTAGTATTTCAAGAGTTTGTGACTCGTAAATCGCAAGAAGAAGGGACAAAAATTTAGAAATCTAAGGAAATTCATAGCGTTTTAAAAGCTTATTTTCGCCTTAGTGTTTCATACTCTCACGGCTCGTAAACCGTGGAGTCAAATATTGAAATGTCCTCAATTATAATTAAGGTTTCTTTCAAGGATGTGTGATGACTTATTATTCCTAGAAATTTGTTTTGGATATTTACCACTTAGGGTTTCTTTATCCAAATATTAACAGTGAATAATAATAAGTTGTTCCCAATAATATTTTGGATATTCATCCCTTTAAGATTTCTTTATCCAAACATTAACGGTGAATAATAGATGAATTCTCCACAAAATAATATTTTTGTATTTTTTTTAATATTGGCTAATACCCTTTAGAGTTTTACAAACATGTTGTAAAATCCAGAAATACAAGAAAATTATTTTTTTTATTGTGTTTAAGAAATCCATGTGAAAACACATTTTCAAAAATTCAAATATTTATTTTTTTT
>Ga0325414_1000035_pt1 | contig 67912 bp, 46 predicted proteins | sample PopdelMetagenome_8_FD_206183 | JGI IMG/M metagenome (GOLD analysis project Ga0325414, IMG submission 206183) | Populus deltoides microbial communities from Bellville, Georgia, United States - Leaf-PdKOR-R3 | ecosystem: Host-associated > Plants > Phyllosphere > Phylloplane/Leaf | place: USA... | reverse complement strand
TAATTAAGAATATAAAACGCATGTGCTAGCTGCTTCAAATTATAAGAATACAAGCCGAGGAGCCCGCACTTGCCGCGGGACAATGTTCATTGTCTTCCGAGTTTTTTTTTTTAAATGATATAGTATATGCCATATGCCTCAAGAAAAGAACTGGAAAATTGAATAGCAAAGAAAGTAATGTATGGTTGCAGATTCAGGTTTTGCACAATTTGAGAAATGAAAAAAAAAATCCGGATTGCTGTAAGATTTTCACGACACAGCAACAGTACCATAACCGAAAAGAAAAAAAATTACAATTTATTATTAATTACGGAGACATTGGAAAAAACAGAAGAAAAAAAACACAAAAGGAAATGCTTGTGTTTTAGAGAGTTTTTTTTAAACCCTCATTTTGCTCACATGATTGGAATTACTTTGTCACCATGAAGTGGTTTGGATCTAGCAATTAATTGCAATCCTTTTTATTAGACAATAATATAAAACATATCTTTGAATCTTATTTAACAATTTAAGTTATTCGGTTGAGATGATTCTTTGACATGGTATTAAAACCTTGCTGACCAAATGGTCATGAGTTCAAATCTCACCATCTTTATCTATTTGATAAAAATTAAGCATAAGATAAAGTGAGCCTGTGAAAATATAAATTTTAAACCTAAATTATTTCAAAGGGCTTTCACTATTTGGTAATGTGATAATTATTGTTTAGTAATTTAAGGATCTGAAAAACGAAATCACACTGAGAATTTAAAAAATGTGATGACATTACTGAAATCCTCAAGGAGAAGTGGTAAGCATGCTGCCCGCCAGGGCTAGAACAGAAGAAAAGGCTTCCTAACATGACACCACCGATTATTTAATAATTATAATTTCCTTATGGCCAATTAAAACGAGACCGACCAACCTCACTTAAAGCTAAGTAAGAAACTAAAATTAAAACCTTACTGAATGCTGCTTTGATGTGAACTCTGAAGTGATCTGAAATTCTACTTTTTCAAGGAAGGCTCGGAGAAAATATTCCTATCTGAAAGCAGTAGACTTGGGCCCGCGGGAACTTGTGAATTTACAGTTACTATCAAGTCAAATTCGAGCCTGTATGGCAGTATACAATATTTTGCCCAAATCCAGGTTAGGTCCATCCAGGCCTGTGTAGGCCGGCAACAATCCATTGCAAATAAGATAACGAAAAGGGCAGAAAGAAATTTATGCTTCAAACTATTGAAGAACACTCCAAACGTAGTCCAATTCAAAAAACAGGCATTGAAAGTGACAATTTTCAAAAGGTCTGGATTATTTCTCACGATACTTGTCTGGGTTCTGCTGGGTAACAAACTGCCTTCTGTCAATTGCATCGGCAAGCACCCATTCGATGGCAGACCCACCACCGTCAACCTACGCCCTCCCGCATTGGATAACCTTTGTGGTATTCATGATTACAATAAAGATATTAAGCAATCGTAAAAAATATGAAATATACCTCAAAAGCTTTAAACTTAACATGCAAATTAAAATTCACAATCTAAAATCTGTTTGGTTAAAATTGATCCTTTTTGTTTTTTGCAGTTGATCACGTATGATTTATAAATACTTACGAAACGCAGCGGATAGATGGTTAACTCTTTTTTGCAGTTGATCACATAGGATTTGCATCCGATTAGATCTTTTTTCATAATTGCTTTATAGTCCTTAAAAGTCAATGAGCATTCAAACCATCCTGAGATTCATACATGTGTTGCGTCTGTGCACGCTCACATATGATATGCTTTTGTATATTAAAATAGACTGCATTTATACAGTTCGATGTTTTACAAGACCGTTACTCTTCGACAGTTGATGAAACGTATTGGTTTCTCCCTTTATCTGGCATTGTTTCTGAGTGAAAGGGGCCAAGACTTGCTGCATACTACTTTCTGAGGTCATTTTGTTACAAGATGCCAGCTTCTGTCCAAGTAGGTGTCCATGTTATGTAGTTTTTAGTCTACTAGGAAAGCAGGAGTACTGGTGTTTGCTTTTATACTGTAGAAAAACTTAGAACTTCGGAGATCATACTTGGTCAATTTTCTCTGGTACACGGGTCTCAAACATGCACATTGCTTTTTGGTTTGTCCAGATTTAGGTGACATAGGTTTAGGGAAACTATAATGAAACTCATGATGTCCTATTGATTTTTACGTGAAAATCAGCTTGTACTGCTTTATTGAGGCATTTAATAATCAAGCTGCACCGATATGCTTTTTATTCGACACCGGTCTGCAAGTCCGTTTAGAAACATATATAATTAATGGATGGAGGAAGCTGGCACTGGAATTACAAGATAAATGTTGCTCATATTTAGTTGGAATTGGTAGAGATGTAAAAGTTGACAGTCGTTCGATCTGGTGCAATATGAATCATGGTTCACAAATGAACTGGAAAGCTCACCTTTGTAGTATTAACTGGTTAAACACAAGTTAAACCATTTACTCATAGGATCCTTTTTGCAGTAATGCTTTGAATTAGAGCCCTGTAAAGCCTGCACCGTATCGGCCAGCTCTTGTAACTTTCTTCATTATAAATACACAGTTTTTTCCCTTTTGTGATATAATTATGTACATCCAGTGTACAAACAATGTAAGAATTCAAGCAATAAAAGTACTATTTCCTTAGCTATAAGACTTGATAAAGCCTAATAAATCAACTCGATGACCCACCAGCCCGAGCCCGAGCCGAGTTTTACCTCGAACAAATTTTTTCTACCAAAATACTGTCATTTCGTTTTTTTTTTTTAATTATAGCTTGGGTTGACCTCTTGACTTACGGGTCAACACTCGGGTCAACCCGGATCTTATGCCGGGTGAACCCCGGGGGTGGATCTTAAAATTGTGCATATCTCTCTCTTTTTACCTTTTTTTTCTTTCCATGAGAAAATATATTGAATTGGTTTATAGTTATTTTTAGAGTTCCGATCTGCTGCAGTTGAATCTTTGATTTATCTAAATTTTGTAACGTGGTTATGCCCTTTTCTATTCCAGATTGAATTATATTTTATTCTAACATCAGCTACTGTAGGTAAGTCGCAGGCTTTAATTACTGGTATATATGACGAGAGAACCAAAGAAAACATTGAAAAAAAAAAAAGCGCCGTGGGTGCTGCTGAGACAAAGCTATGGGGAGGATTGAAGTGATCGCAGCGAAGAATTGATATAAAAGATTGAAACGTTCTTCGTCGCAAGTATATTGGTTATTAACTCATTGTGAACTGATCAGTACCAATTGTTTTAAGTGCATCTTTGGAGTTTACTTTCGCTTGTTCAAGCTGCCTGAAACCTAATTTTTACTACAGCTTTCAATTCAACTCTTTAATTGGATTTGCTGCTGCTCTGATTTCTGATTTTCATCAATTTGAAAATCGAGCAACTTAACTTGCTATTTCTTTGTATATCCTTACACAAAATGCACCAACTCTAAAAATTGTAACAGCTCGGGATTAGTACATTTGATTTTATGCCAGGTTGGTTCTGAGCCAGTGTCATGAGGATAAAAGCTATGAAGGTTGAAAGCAATTGCCATGGTTCGCATTGAAACTTTACTATTTATTGTTTTTGGTGCAAGGTAGCCCGTGTGAGGGACGATTTACAAACATGTAGTGTAAGTTCTTTCAAATGAAGCTTTGAGAGTAAACTACAGTAACAAGTGAACACAAGTATAATTTGTATGATTTCCAGAAATGTACACTCTTTTTTGTATGTTCTCATTCTCTTTTTATCCAACAGGATTGTGGGATTGGGAGCAGCACCTATTCAGTAATCTGAGCAATGCATCAGCTTTTCTTCTGGCTTTTAGAGAACCATCTGTGGACAAGCTTTGAAGGGAAGGAATACTTCTCGGATTTATTAACAGACGCCTTGCAACCTCCTCTCCTCCATCTTTGCACAGCCCCAGCAACAGAGTTATCGAGTTCTCCTTCCCTTTGGTGGATCCAAATCTCAAGAGATCTATAACGATAGGCATAAGAATTCTGCTCTGTCTTATCTCCTCCAGCCCTTCAGAGCAACCCGAAAGCAGAGCCAGCAATGCCAAGGCATCATCTGTTATGCCTGCCTTGTCATCCATCAATAATTCAATGAGCAAAGGAACTGCCCCAGCAACAACAACACTTGCCTTGTTAGCATTATAGACTGACAGATTGAATAGTGCACTTGCAGCATCCTTTTTTCCAGTGGCTGTGCCTTCTCTCAGAAGCCCAACTAAGGCTGAGAATGCTCTAGGACGGGTTCCTATAGTCACCTTACAATCGCTTATGATCGACAGGCTAAAGATTGTTGCTGCTGCATTTTCTCTTGCCTCCATAGTTTTCCCTGATTCAAGAACATTTATTATGCTGTCAATTGAACCAGCAGCCATAATTAATATCTTGTTGTTGTCAAATATGGAAAGGTTAAGCAAGGCAGTGACTGCATTTTCTTGAATTCTTGGATCAGTGGAACTCAGTAATGTCACCAGAAAGGGTATGGCTCCTGCCTCAGCAATTATCCTGCGGTTATCCATTCCAGTCTTTGCTAATAATCTCAGCTCATAAGCCGCCTGCCGTTGAATTTCTGGGGATCCCATTGCTAGCTTACCGACCAAAAATTCAGCTGTCATTTTCACTGCATCCATGGCAGCTTTTGTAGAAGAAATGTGTTCAATAGCTTTCTCACTTAATTTGCTCTTGCTGCTGCTTCTCTCAAATTTTGAGGAAGACGAAGTTGAATTCTCTATTAATGGGACATTGTTATCTTGGCACCACTGATGCACCAGACTCTTCAGTGCATAATTAGGTATCAGGGCCGTGTGAATTAGTCTTTTCCCACTCTTAGGACACGTGTGATGCCCTGAGTTGATCCACTGAGCAATTGAATTGCGATCGTAAGTGTGCCCAGATGCAACTATCACAGGGTCTTTCATCAAATCAAGGGAAATAGGGCACCGGAATTCATCTGGTATATTTGAAAGTATTGACTGAGAAGATGAAGAAACATCCTGATTTCTATTCATGGACGCAGACAGCTGCTTGAAGTTTTCTTTGATCTCCTCTTTATGTCTGTCAATAAAAATCACGGACTTGGAATATGTTACCAGAGAGATGAGATTGTTTATATTGGAAACCACAATCAGTCCTCCCGTGCCAGCCTGCTTCTCCGCTTCTGCCTGAAGCTTCGAAATTTCTTCTTCATAATCCAATGGACTTCTCAAACCAATGCAGCTGAAAACTTCTTTCACTTTGACAAAATCAACGAATCCCTTGTTCCTGCTGTTCTTCTGATTATTGCTGGCCATTATTTGTAGAAGCTCCTCTCTTCTTTGAAGTTCTTGAGGGTCAACAAGCAAATCAACTCTCTTTGCTTGCTTGTGAAGAAGTTCAACTTGCTCTATTGTGTCGGTGCTTAAATTAAGCAAGTTTAAAGGAAGAATATCAAGTGCCCCGCCCATCTCCTTCACTAGCGCATGGAATTGATTAGATAAAAACTCTGTCTGTATAAGACCCCAAAGAGAGCTACCGCCCTTGCACCGTTGAATCAAAAGCTTGACTCTTTGGATCACAGAAAAGAGCTCGGTGAGACACAGGAGGGAAGATGGAGGAAGTGGGCTATTTGTTTCCCTTATATCTTCAAACAAAAAAGAAAGAAATTTGATCCTCCTTATCATGGTTGAAATGTTCCTAAACTGTGAAAAAGGAAGCTTTTCCACTGATGCAACTTCATTGGATATATGAATCAACGATTTCATCAAAGACCCAGTTGGCATTAAACCTGAGGAGATCATGATAGGAGGAAGAACTACATCCATGGCCTCTTACACTATTTGAGTTGAACAGTTCTTGTTCATTTTTATTATCAAGTCGAAGCTCTTAGTTACGAGTTAGATCACTTGGAGGAACTGCCTTCCCTCTGATTTTCAGCTCCCAAGAAAATATTAGATTATTTGCATGCATTTTTAACTGTTTCCTTTTTGTACAGTCAACATAAGAGACAACAGGAAGGATAGTGGAAGAGAACGGGGACTTGTTGGGATGCTGCCACTTGGAAGAAGCACAGGGTTCAGTGGGTTAGTTGATATTCCCCAGCCAATTTTATAAATATTCAAAATGAGTTGCATTGAACAAGCCTCGCTGGTTGCTTGCAAATACGTGTGTCCAAATTTAGCGTGTCTGATTAGGTAGCTAATTTGAGGCTTGGGGGCACCTACACTGACTTAATTACGGATTTTTAAGCACTGCAACTTGACCCTTTGCAAACTGGCCACAAAATGGATTCATTTTCTCATAATCATTTTATTTCGCTCTTGATTGCCTCAGAATAAGTTCACCTGGAGGAAGGGGAAAAAAAGGATTAAAATAAGGGGTGCAGAAAGGGGGGAGAAGAAATATATACCTTAACCAACAAAATGAATATTTTCCAGAATTTTATTTTTTTTGTCTGTATTTGTGGTGTGTAATAAATTTTTCTACGTAACATGCAACAGTTCTTTATTGATTTTGTATGGGTGCAGGATACTAATCTCAGAGTGTTTAGGATCTCATTTAATTCAAATTAAAATTTCTTTGTTGTTGGCAGGTTATGTTCTGAACAATGGTTATATATGTGAGAGCTGTAGAAAGCATGAGGATGCATGCGATCCTGAATTCGACTCTTGCTTATGATTGGATTCTGATGGTTGGGTTATGGGGATCAGGTTTCCCATTTTTAATCTAGTTCAATCATTCACCTGCGTTATAAATGGGGTTAAATTTTTCTTAAATATAAAAAAAATTAAAATACTACTAATATTTTATCTCTAGAAAAAAAATTAAATCATATAAAAGTTTATTCAATATAACCCGAATAAATTTGTGGGTCAAAAACAATCTACACAAATCATAAAATCATAATTTGACTAAATAAAATTAAAAATGACATGTTTTTTTAATATTAAGATAACAACATATTAGATTAACTTGAGTCAACATAGGTTAACATGTCAAATTCGTGACCCAAGTTATAAGACTATGATAACCTCATAGAAATCAAATCAAAATAAATTATGAAGCCTAATTCTTAATTAAATCAATGTTGAAGTATGAAATTGAACAAAAATCAATTAAAAAAGGATTTAAAAAAATTGACTCGAGTTAACTAGTTAAACATGTGGCTCAGGTCATAAGACCGAGATAAACTCATAAAAAATAGTTAAAAAAGAACATAAAAATAACCTGAGTCAATCGATCTGCCAAACTTATAACTCAGGTCATCAGACCGAGATAACCTTATAGGAAAAAAATAAAAAAATAACTTGATTTTACCCAGTTTAACCTACCAAATTCGCCACTTTGATCATAAGTTTGAGATAACTCCAAAGAGAGCAAATCAAAACAAATTACGAAATTCAATCTCAATCGCCTTTGTCGGACCAAATGTTGAAAGATGAAATTTGCAAAAATAATAATAATAAATAACATAAAAAATGTGCAAAGTCAACCTGGGTTAACTCATGAAAACACTATTCCTGAGTCATGAGGTCAAGATAACCTAATAAAAAAAAAATTAAAATAAATCATGAAATATAATCTCAATCAAACACAATATTAAATGATGAAATTGAGAAAAAAAATATCAATTAAAAAACTGAGTCAACCGAGTTAACTCGCCAAACCCACTACCTGGGTAATGAGACGGGGACAATCCAATAAAAAAAATTCAATATTGAAGAACTCGTGACTCGAGTCATGAAACTAAGATAATCTCTTAGAAATAAAACAAAACGAACAACTCGATTTAATCAAGGTTAAAATATCAAAATTAGCAACCTTGATCGTGTAATCAAGATATCCTCACAAAAAATAAATTAAAATATATTATGAAACTCAATTCACAACTAACCCGGTGTTTGATAATGAAATTGAAAGGAAAAAAACTCAATTAAAAATCAGACACAAAAAACGATTCAAGTCTACTTGTGATTAAATTTTTAAGCATTATTCCCGAACCATGAGACCGAAATTACATAATAGAAAGTAAACAAAACAAATCACGAAGTTTAATTTTTAATTAATTTAGCTAGTATTAAAGAATGAGATTGAAAAAAATAATTAAGAAAAAAAATGAATCAACAGGGTTAATCCGTTAAATTGGTTTAACCTACTAAATTCATTATCCGTGTTATGAAAGTGCAGTAACTCAATAAAAAAAAAATCTAATATTAAATAATAAAATTAAAAAAACACTGTTACTGCAAAACTCCTCATCTTTTAGTTTATACTTAATTTCTTTCTCATCTCTGATTTTGTTCAATCCATTAATTAATCTACTAGAAATCCGAATTTGGTGCAAGCCAAAATGCTTGGCGATAGCGTATGAGACAGAAGGCGCATACCCACAACCAAGGAACTTGGAAAAACTCTTGAAAGTAATATAACGATATTTAACTAATGTATAATCATAACAATTCTTCAAAAATTATGTGCTGAGAATACTCTTTTTTTTATTGGAAAAAAAGACAAGAAAAATCAACGGAGGATGCTTGTATTGATCTTATCAATGTACTTCGGAGATCCTGTCTTAAATTTTATACCCACAAAAAAAAAAAAAAAAAAAAAAAACCCGGGGCGTGATATAAAAAAATAAAATTCTGGTGAGTGCCAGGTCAGTTAATAGGGAAGTAACAACTAACTAGGGTATCCCACGGTAGACAAAAACCAGTGGACTGGGTAAAGAAAAACACGTGGGCTTTAGCTCGTCGTAACACCAATTAAATGAGAGCCTTTAGCCCCCATTGTCTGGACTGGGCCAGCACTGGTCAAGGAGTTGCATGTGTAGCTGCGGCCTATTTATTTTTGTGTTTTGAAAAATATTTTTAAAATTTTAATTTTTTTATTATTTATTTTAAATTAATATTTTTTGATGTTTTTATATTATTTTTACGTGTTAATATTAAAAATATCCCCTTGAAGGGAGGTGGTAGCTAGCAGCTAATAACCAGCAGGGGGCTTGTTTCTTATGGCCTTCTCTCAGATTTAGAGAAGATGCAGAGAAACTTTCAGATGAACACGCACCTGAATCACTTGATATTTTATGGAAGGAGTCTCAGTGTCTGACATGAGACTGAGGATACTCTTGCTATTAACACTAAAAAAGAAAATCCAGATCAAAGATAACCAAAATATCTGAATAGCTAAACTTAGATGTTTGAAGTGATTGCCGCAAGCTCAGAATTGGACTGTATATTTTTTATTTAGAAATATATTAAAATAATATTTTTTATTTTTTAAAAATTATTTTTGATATTAACACATTAAAATGATTTGAAAATATTAAAAATTATTAATTTAAAATAAAAAAATATATATTTTTTCAAAATAGCATAATGCAAATAGTTGAAGCAATTTTATTTTTTTAATGGTCGAGGTGGTGAACACGATCACCCCGCTGCAAGTGGTGGTGCTCCTAAAAGTCAGGTCCAAAAAAGTGCAAGTGCTTTGTCACGCTGCAATTATTTATTTATTTCTGGAGGGGAGGTAGCGGGGGAGAATTTTGCAATAGCGTCCCCCACACAACACATCAACACCCAAAAAAATCAAGAAAAGTGGACCTCTACTATCTGTGATCATTACACTATTCGGGCCGGCCCATTATCCCTCTTTATCAAACTTGTCCCATCCTCCGATTTAGCTCGTGTAAAGCACTGCCCATTGATTTTGTGGCCTGTCCGTGATTTTGGCTGTGATAGAGTCGTGTGGTGGCGCGTGAAACACGATGCTAGACACGCTTTTCCTTGGACGGGTTTTGTTATTGGGAAAACGACGGGCATTAAACAAGTGGACCTCTTGAAGGGGAATGGGAGCTTTATCATATGCTCCCTTTTCAACTCCCTACCACAAAATGTTTGACGTGACATTTATGTAACTCATACCTTCCTTGACGTGATAGAAAATGATGAAACATAAAACGAAAATTATTAGTTCATAATTCCATTACGCTGGAAATTTAATGAAAGTTATTGTGCCTCTCTAGCATTGCCAGTAATAATTTGTAATGTGCCTCAGCATGGATAAACCTACCCAATTTGCTCCTAAAGCATTGCCTAGATTAGGAAATGCGTCTCGTGCAAGAAGTTTCGGTTCCCTGCTACTCTCTAGATCCATTCATAAACAAATTCTGAATCAAAAACTGGATCAAAATCTTATTGCCTTTTTGTGAGAGCACAGGTAGCCATATTAGGTTTTATCCTGAAATATGAAAGGGGAAAAAGCTTTATATCGAGGAGCAACCCGGCATGGTCTATGGTTCTGTCTCTGTGGTGATATTTTCTCTCGGCTCCACCTCCACTAACCGATGTAGATGCCCAACTGGTCTTTTCAGCCTCCAGGTTTTCCATCTTGTGGATAGGGCCAACTTTCTTGAAGGGTGTTTACTTTTTCCTGTGAAGTTTCTCTTATTCAATCAAATTCAATGAAATATCCCATCCTTGTTGATGAACCATCATGTCTCATCAGGAACTACCACTAGAAATATAATGTTGCTATAATTCAGGCCCCAATTTGCTTGTCTGTGAAATTTCGCAGAGAATTGGTTAAAAAATAACATTATAATTACAACTAATACTAAAAGTGGTGGGGTTTTCACTATAGCCCCGCATATTGTTTATATATATATATATATATATATATTATCATTTTTTTTTCATACCAATCAAAACAAAAAAATATAAAAAAGGTTAAACATGGAAAAATAGCATGTCTAGTCTAGAATTCATGATAAAAAATATTCTAGTCCATTTATTTTGTTTCCTTCTTTCATCATAGTCCTTTGACTTTTTAAATATTTTGTTTTGATTCAAAACTTTATCTTTTTTATTTTTGTTCCTTGTCTTGAGAGAAGAGAGAGAAACCCATCCAAAAAATAAAAAATAAAAAGAGAAAAAAGCATCAATTGACCATGTTCCAACATTAAAAAAAAAAGTTAATATTGATATTACAAGTTTTATTTAACGAAAAAGAGTCTTATTAAAATGTTTCTTAAACCTTCATAATGGTTGAGAGAAGAATTCCTCCTAATTTGATTTTGTATTTTTAGATTTGATTTTTTGGATTGGTGTTTATTGAGGTTTTAAGGTTTTTTTATGAAAATAAAATAAAAAATAAATTAATAAAAAAATACCTGTCTAATTTTCTAACCATCTCTTTGATGGTCAAAAACTAGACAGAAAAATGATATATCATCTATGTTATTTAAAAAAAAAAAAATAGAGGCGAACTCTTTGCCTAGACAAGAGAAAAAGAAAAACTTATAAGAATTGGTCTCTTCTTGCATGCTCTCGCGCATCAACTTTTTTTTTATCGGTTGAAACACCTGGGTATTTGATTTTAACTTAAATTACTTAAAATAAGTTTTTTTAATCAAATTTTTTAATAAAGTATCACTTAATTTTTTCTTGGTTTTTTAATAAGATTGTAATAATTTTTTTATATATAATATTAGTAGGGCTTTTTTTTTGTGCAAACCTACATAATTGTTTCCTTTATTTTTATTCAATAACTTCCCTTTCCATGTTTATTTTTGTTATTCTCTAATTAAATAAATAATTAATTTTTTTTAAAAAATTATTAGACCTAGTTAGGTCTGTAATCCATGATACGAAACTAAATATCCGAGTCTGAATTTATCTTTTAATTTAATTTTTGGTTTAGTTTTTAGTTGGTAACTTTTTTTATTTATTTATTAATGTATATGATTCTCAATTTATTTAATTAAATATGCAAATTAGTTTTACTATTTGCATTAAAAAACAAATCTCTTGATATAAAAAAACATGATATTTTTTTTTTGACAATAAAAACTATTTGATCCTATCCTTGAAAATTTACTTAAATAAAAAGAATATTAATAATGGTTGTTAATTCTCAATTTTTTTAAACTTCATTTTTTTTTTACATCAACCTGCGGCAAAACACGTGCAGTTTTGTGGTTATCATCTAATGCTAGTGACTTGAAAGAAAATATTTGGGGTTGCAAGGCATGTACTCGAACATGTGACCTACGTTGGTGGCACGACAATTGTACTGAGAGGCTAAAAACCCAACCTACAATTAGAATACCTACCTACAGAACTGTTACTTTAACCCTATGCGCGAGCCTATTTATACGAGGTAGACAGGAAGGAAAGGACATTGCAGAAGTAGACGTGATATGAAGACATGAGAAATCAGGAGCCTCGTGCAAGCTCTTCATGTGCAGCTTGTAAGTTCTTGAAAAGAAGATGCACTCCTAATTGCATATTTGCTCCATATTTTCGCTCAGATGAACCTAAAAAGTTTGCCAGAGTACACAAGGTTTTTGGTGCAAGCAATGTGAGCAAGATACTGATTGAAGTGCCCGAAGAGCAACGTGAAGACACGGTGAATTCTCTAGCTTATGAAGCTGAGGCAAGGCTTACAGACCCTGTCTACGGTTGCATTGGTGCTATAGCTCTGTTGCAAAGAAAAATGGTTGAGCTACAAGTTGATCTTGCCATTGCTAGAGCTCGTCTAGCTCGGTATGCTGCCAATTCTCCTCCTATCTTGAATGATCATGGTAGCATGATACCAACCTTGGCTGAATTCCCTGCTTGTGGTGGATTGGTTGACAGTTTTAGCCAGAGATCATCCGATACCATGAATGATTTCAGCCAATTCCCATTTATATCTTAATAGATTACTCTGTTTTTCGCTCTCCTATTGTTCATGTATTGTAAATTTGAAGAACTTGCGTTTCAGGTTAAGTTCCCAATCAAGAATTAAGATTTCTTTGAATTGTTGGAACCGTGGATGGTAATTGAACTGAATGCTGGTGGTACTCTTATGTACTGCTTAATTAGTTTCTGCTGATTATTCGATTAATTTCAGAAAAACCCAACCAAATCGAACCATGAATAACACCCCCGTATGCCCTGGCTATCCTGTTGTCATCGTTTCTCCGTCGGACTGGATATCACGGACCATTGAGCATGATGAGACCAGATAGCAGGGGCTACAATGGGTAGCAGGGACTATTGATCAATCCTCGGCATATGATCAGACTGGAAAGCAGAGACTATTGAGCCGTCGTAGTGTACTGAGTTGATCGGTACAGTGACTAGAATTTCCATCAAGAGCCAACAGTGTCGCGCATTAAAACATCAAAAATGGCATCATGGAAAGCCTCCTGTAATCCGCCAGACCGAGCATTGGCTAATGATGCAACCAACCCCACAACATGCCCATCCACTATAGTTGGTGCAATTCGAATCCAAAGCTTAACGTTGAGGCTTTGAAGGGAAGCGAGTTCATACACACTAACAGCACTTCCCCTCAGCCAGAATCGGGAGGACCCCACCCAGCTTCCAAAAGCTTTCTAGTTTTCCGATTTTTAATAAGAAAAGATTAAAAAATGTATGCATTTATTTTTTTCATAAATGATTACAATTATTTTTCATAGAAATATCAAAAGTATAATTTATAATATTCATCTTAATATTTTATATTCATGATGATTGTAGAAAATTAATATTATTTCATTAAAATTAAAAATTATCATAGAAAAATTACATTTTGTTAGTTTAAAAAAATTATTTTTTTATATTAAATTTATAATAAAAACTAAATTTATCACACCGGCTAAATATAAAAATGTAAAAAAAAATTAATATTTTACATTTCTAAAAAAATACATGTATATATATATAAAAAAATTGTATTGTTCGTTTTTTTATTTAAAAAACTTGTAAGAAAAATACTATAAAAAGCTCCTAAAATGTGTTTTCCAATTTAAAAAATTAAAATACTATTTAAAAAAAATAAATGAAAAAATATTACATTTGAACAAGAATTTTTTTCTTACTTAATTTTCCAAAAAAAATAAAGTATTACTTTGTTTTTTAGAAAGTCCATAAATAACTTCACAGAACAATTTGATCATATGAGTGGGCATGTAGGTTACCTTGTTTCAGTGTTTGCAAACAACCTATTCACAGAGGCCACAGCCACAGCTTCCTCAGAAATTCAATTTCCACATCATTCATAAAATCTAACCAAGTTTGATAATAGTAAAGATATGAACAGTAATAGGTAATCATTCATTGCCCTTTTTATCCTCTGGTGTCCCATGAACATCATTTGCAAGAGAGACAAGCTCAATCAGCACGGAGTGCCTTTGCTGAGATACAAGCTGATCATATATTTATCACTGAATGGAGAATACGATGCTTAAGAATGTAAGGAGATGACACAGGTTGCAGTTTGGAAGATTACAAAGTACAGAAAATCTTCAGCATAACAACTTATGATGCATGCAGAATAATGTTACAGCCATGAATACGGCAGAGGTTGGTCATAATCATTCTTTAAAAGCTTCAAAGTTGAATCAGTTGAAGATGTGACAGACTCGGGATGATGTGGTAGTGGACTTCCACTCTTCAGCTAGAGATCAAAGGAGGGCTTTCATGGAGATTTACACACTGGAGTCCCCCTTTGAAAATTAGATTTTTGAGCAATATCAACTACAACTTCTTCCCTGTTCAAAGTGTCCAAAAATCATTTAAATCCCAACCGGAATACAATTTAAAGTCTAGAACCAACATTGACACAGTAAGAGGATATCAGGCCAGGATTGTGAACCCAGTTATTATATATACAGAAGAAATAATTTTTGTGATACATGCGTGCATGCCCAAGCACATGCATGTGTCTGAGTGTCGCTATGAGTGCATACACATAGAATAGCATCTCGGAGGGATGGAGGGAGGGAGACAGATCCAATGCTCAAACAAAACCCATCTTAACCACAATTCTGTACCAAATCCAATCTGATTAAAGCTAGTGTCTTAGCTATATTTAATCAAATCTGATAAAGTTGTATATCAATAAATAATCACGTGCATGCATGAACAGAGTACTTCAAATTTTTCCATCGAAAAAGTAAGAAATACATCATGTTTCATGTGTATGCATGAACAGCGTACTTCAAATTTCATAGTTGGAGATCAAATGCTTGATCTGGACTTTCTTCAGTTACACAAGATGAGTACACAGAGAGCCAAGAGTTGAACAACAGTTTCTGATTCTGAATGATGAAACGAGAACATTGTGATTGCAGTAAGAGGTGAGGCAAAATTCAAGATTGGCATAGGAACTCACAGGTATGAAACATTGCCCATTACCATCACCAGCACGGACACCAAACACATCAGTCAAATTTGAGTCTTCTAAGCTCATCAACAACTTCAAATGGTATTAGTAGCTCATCAAACTACCCTAAGCAATGAATCAATATTTTGCAGGACAGGAGCATGGAGTAAATTGTGAAGCCGTTGTTTAAATAACATTAGAGCATTTCTGGCAACAAAGATCCCACTCAGGCAGGTTTTGCATGGGGACTGATTAAAAGACTAGTGGAAGTCCAATTTTACAGATTCAGCAGTTTGCACCTTCATCCCAAAGGGAACTCTTTCTGTTAATATTAAGCCCATTCAGACGTACAACCAAGTCACCTATAACATGTCTGAATCTAATTCATGTTGTGTTTGGAATTGTATTTCTGAAGTGCTTTTGAAAAAAATTGAATTTTTTAATTTTTTTCTTTGTTTCAAATTAATATTTTTTTATCTTTTTATATCATTTTAATATGTTGATGTCAAAAATAATTTTTTAAAAATAAAAAAAAACATTATTTTGATGTGTTTTGAAATGAAAAACATTTTAAAAAAACAACCGCTGTACATTCCCAAACATACCAGTGACCACCACCAAACACACATTAGCTGAGTTACTGAGCCTGAATCCGAACCTGATTTGAGTCAAACGACTAAGTTTGACCACCCTTAAACCCACATTAGATGACTTAAACTCCTCTACCCTTGATTGTGGGGGAAATCCATGAATCACAAATTCAGTGTGAACTACAAATTTACCAAAATAGTTAACTGAAGAGAATCGGTCCTGAATATCCACATCCCTTGCTTTCCTAAACATACGATGGGCAGAATTACAAAGATTTGACATGAAAGTTATTTCTAACTCCCAAATTACTCTTATTTCTTCAATTCACTTCACCTAGGAACTAAGAAGTACAACCATCGGCAATTCATTAAGTAACCATTTTATCATGCGGCCCCTTACTAATATGTTCAAATGCAAACTATCCAGTTTTTACACTCTAATGGTTGGCCATAAATGTAAGGGTGCAGGGCTCTCCTAAAAATGAGAAAATCTTTGCACCGCTAAAAGACTTTTGACACAGAACCACAAGCGAGACTGATACACTAGACCTGTAGCACAACTCCAATACATGCAAATCGAAGAATTTAAGCCACGAAAAAAAATAATCAAGCAATCACATTAGCAACAACCCAAGATGACAAAACTCAATATCAGCGAACCCTAGATCAAGAAATGATAAACAACTTCCAAGATTTCATTGAACAAACCTGAACTGGAAGCAAATTTATCGCGGCTGAAAGACTTCTTTTTGAGCTCCAATTGAGCATCAACAAACAAATTCATTCTTTCAAACTCAACTTCTTTAGTAAACTCCATTCTCTGTTTCTCCAACTCTATCATTTGCTGCTGTTTCGAACTCTCAATTCTCTCATATATCTCTCCAAACTTCAATATCGCTCTCGCTAATTCCCTACACGCAGCCCCATCAGAAAAATCTACATCCTCCATTCTATGCCGTTTCTTTTTCACTCTCTCATCAAACCACGCCATATCGTCGTCGTCAGAAGAGCTCTCCCCGCAACTTGCCAAGCCTGGATAAACATCATTTTGAGGCTTTGTCTTTGACTTCACCGTCAAAGTAACGGAGGTAGGTTTCTTGAAAGTGTTAGTAGCGTTACTGTTAGTGCCGAGGAGAGAATCGAGACGATAATAAAACGGCCAAGTCGACGGAGGGGGCTTGGATTTTTCGATCTTGTATTTTTTCTTCAACGTGTCGATTCGGTTTTTACACTGGATGTCGGTCTTTTTAGGTTTGACGCCGTTTTGACGGTTGTTGACGGCGTCAGCGACTTCTTTCCAGTCTTTTTGACGGAGGTTACCTCTGTTAAGATTTATGTAACGGTCACCCCAGGCTTCGACTAGTGTCCCAGTGGCGCCATCGCTCCAACAATCTTCGCGGCCACCGTGGTGAGGCCGGGTTATGGCGGCGGAGGGGCTGGGGTCCATGGTGGGGAGTGGTGGTTTTGGGTGCTAAAGTGCTCCGGAGGGGGAGGGGAGTGTAGGGTAATAAGAGAAAAGAAGGAATCTTAGGATTGGAAGGAGAAAGGAAAGACGATATGGATGAGGGTGATGGCCGTGCATTGTGACCGGCGGTGACGTCAGCTCCCGTAATGGGGTTGGACGGGAAATGTTTTTGTTTTTGGACATAATTGGATTGTTAATATTATTATTATTATCAGACTATTACATCTGCACATAGGTTTGCATTGTTCGAAGTGGAAACTTGAAAAGATGTCCGGTAGTCGTTTTGGTTCGAGCTTTTTTGGGCCTTGATGATGTAAGATGTTAAGAGTTTTGGGTAATGTAGCCATTCGAGAAAGATGATTTTAGGAGTAGGGGCTGGGCCTTGAGGCTTACCATCTTTTCAAGACCATGGTGGTTGATTCTCCCGTTTCATTTTGAAGAGAAAGATTACCACCAAAATATTCTGGTTGATATTTGCGAGCTGCGAATGTCAAATTTCATACATGATTGAGGTGGAATAATCGCAATTCGCAGCGATGTTCAATAGCCACCGCTAGTAGATCTCATAATAAACTATTCTCTTGGGTGGTTCGATTTGATTTCTCCATATATACCAAGGGCCAGAATTGTTTGATCCTGGACAGATCACAGTTGGGCCATAAAAGAGAATTCGGCCTGTCTGTCAAACCTGTCTTAACTCAGAGTCAATGGCCTGAGCAAAACTGGTAGTGGTGGGTTCATTTTATAGCGGAAAGATGTTGTAAACCCAGGGATAATCTGAGGTGTGAAATATAAACCAACAACAGTCGAAAAGCAATAGATTGCTGCCCGTGGATTTTAGGAAACAAGCTCAGAAAGACGCTATCCAAGATTGACGGGTCACTCATCTATGCTAAGTTTTTTGCTTTCCTCTTTTCAAACAACCCTTCACCTATGTTGCTGTGCTCGATTATGAGCTGGATTAAGAGGGTTAAGACGTCTTGTCTGGTAGAGAAACAATCCTATGATCATATTGAATTCGGCTGGAGACCAAAACTAATCAAATGCACTTTCTTAAAGACAATATCACTATATATTTGACTTAGCATATTTATCATGTGTTTGAAGAATTGACCTTTCGATTAAAGAAATACATATTTTTTACTGATTTTTTGAATGTAATTTTTAAAATCAGCATTTAAAAAAATATTAAATTATTATAAATATTGTAGAATGATGTGAGAAGATTCGTTCTAAATTAGTCGTAAAAAAATTTAATCTCAATTATATACAAAACAAATTGAGAATACTTTCTATTGTCGAACTTCGGGGGTATAAAAATTTGAAATTACGTCCAAAACAGAACTGCAATAATACAATTAAGCCCGATATGGAAATGAATTGATATCAAGTTTTGCCAGACAATATTAATTATTATATCTATGATCCCTCCACACCTTGTATATAATCCTGCTTAATTACCTGCTCAACCGGGTTAAAAATTTACACAAATTCGGGCAACCTTTTCCTTTTCTTCCCCGCACCCTGACATCATGCTGTGTCTTTTATGGCAGACAATTAGAAATAGTAGTTTTCCTAGTGTAACGACATGATGATTAAATTATAGAATCTTTTTTCTTAAGTATATCTTGTCGATATATGCTTTTGTGAAAAGACGTGTGTTGGGTTCAATCACAAACCCAGCTGGCAAAAAGGAAACAGACGAAAGTTGATCAGGATCAAGAAATAAGCATAAGCATGCAGATCATGCAAATCCAAAAAAAAAGAAAAAGAAAGAAGAAGAAGAAGAAGAAAGTTGGAGCCTCATATTTAATGCTCTTAATTATCTAATCAAATGTGTTTCTTAAAATAACTTTAGAGATTTGCAACATCTTTGGTCCCATAGGCCCTTGGTTTTGACCTAAAATAATACCCCATCCTATCTAGCCTCGAAATAATTTATTTTTATTTTTTTTCCTTTACATTGATATGATCATCCTTGTACAATTCCTTGCATGCAAGATATTCTCCTCGTTACCTCTCTCCGAAGTTTCTGCAAAGAAGTTAAATATGTGCGGTGATAGGTGAGGATAGGACAAAGGAATCTCTAGCTATGTCATGCATATTGTCAGTGTCACTCAACTAAATGCCTTCTTGTTTGTGTTTGCAGATGCCCAGCTACCCAACACACTTTATAGATTTACGAAGACAGCTAGGAATATATTCTGTTAGCATCTACAACGTATTTTAACTTCTTTTATTTTTCTTAACTCGGTATATTCTGATAAACTTCAGTTCATCTAAGTGCTGACGTTGTCCCCTGAAATGGGCATTCGGTTAATTAACCGATAGTGCCTCTTGGTTTTTATCTGAACGTTAAGGATTTAATTTCTTATATATATATATATATATATATATATATATATATATATATATATATATATATATTGCAGTAGCTGCTTTGTGCTGCTTCAAGCAGCAAGCAGTGGGTACGAGCTCAAAAAAAAGGGCACCACAACTTTTAGTGTAAGCAGTAGCTAGTAAATTTAATCTTGAAAGGTGTAATTTAATTATTTAGAATTTAAATTTGTTTTTTAAAAGTTACTGGTTTGAATGCTACAAACCTTAAGGTTATTGAAAGCTTATATAATTATTAATTTTAGAGTCTCAAAAAATTAATTGAAATGCACGTAAGTTGATTCAAATATCCATAATTACTAAAAATAAAAAAAATAGTGGTCAATTTAGTCTCCTCCCCTTCTAATCACCAGCACCATCATATCGATTTTTGGCTATAAAAAATTTTAAAAAAAAAAAACCACTAACGTACACCCTTAAACATTTCAAAATTTATTTATGTGATCAAAACGTGGCAAGACACACGCATCTCGCTCCTTTTTTGAAACCACATAAACTGACTTTGTAACAAGAACCTTTTGCCCTTGTCCCGTATCGCTGGCTTTAGCAACTGATCGAATCCTCAGCATTCTTAACTATACAATTATAAGCCAATAATATTCTTTCAAACTCAATGTTGTAGATTGTACACGTGTCAGCGTCAGATCACATATAAAACTTGGAACAGAAGTCACCCAGAATTTTATCACGGTTCATCGGATCTTCATGGAAGTACAATACTACTTTTGGTATTCAAAGGTTTGAAATCAATGGCACGGCGCTGTCGTCTAGCAATCAGGATGTATATGTATATATATACAGAGAAGTAGCGCATACTGATTGACTCGATGATATAAATGTGGACGCAGACCTCCCAAACTAACGTACGTAGCTTAATTTGCAATACTTGGGGCCGTTGTTGTTTTTCTATTTTCTATGGCTTTTTTTATCCCCTTTTCTATTCATATTGCAGAATACTAGCTAGCTAGGCAAAAGACAAGATGCCCAAGGAAACATGGAAACTATAATTCGAATTTAATTCTTTAATTTATATGTAAATATATTAATCCTTTAACCTGTAACCCCTTTAACCTAAAACCAAACAAACCTAAATAAATGGGGTCCTTGTCATGAATTTTCAATTATAGCCTCTTTTACTCGCGTTTTGTTTGCTCATATGTGTGTGTATTTGATGGTGAAGTGCTATACATGAAGCGGTTTTCCAAAAGATCCTTACAACATCGGCAGGCCGGAAAAATTATCATAAGCGAGGCACGATAACAGTTAACACTTATAAACCACAGCTAAAAAGTTTTTGTTAGCTGAAAATTAAAAAGCAGCTTTCGTTCATCAAAAAATAGAAAAATAAAAGGCAGCTTTCGTATTTCAGCGATGTGCATCTTTTCTGATCACTTGAAAACGTAATATCTAGGGATTATTTATAAAATTCTCTTAACAAAATAAATATATATAGCTTGTAAGAGGGAAATAATGATATATAGTCCATATCTACCATGGGAATAAAGGAAGCTTGAGGGTGCCCTCTTTGGCTAGCACTAGCAGAAAATCTGCCTGGCCTATCCAGAAAAGAAAATGTTTCGACATTGTTTTCTCAGCCAATGCCACAAATCTTCTAGACAATCCAACAAAAGGGAGTCAAATTTGCAAAAGTATACCTGTAATTGGTTTGGGGAATCTATCTATAAGGTTAAATTAACTGCTGGGTTCTCAAAAGAATATAGAATAATTATAAGTATCAGCAGTAGCCTTGACTAGATATTGGTGATGTATAGTTGTTGGTTGTTATGATACCTGCGGAAATAATAATGAATAATATAAAAGAGATAGATAAAAAAAAAATGCAGAGATTTAACATGGTTTGATAATATGCCTAGATTTTCATAAATGAGGAACTATATTTTCATTGTCTATAAAATTAGAATTACATAAAGTGTGTGTGTATATATATATTTATAGTAAATCCTAATTAATATATAAGAGATATTAGTAAATTTTAATGATACCCTTTTATCCCCACACCCTTAATTAATCTATCATAATTCCTAGCAATAAAACAGTAAATTACATCCCAGAATCTTGACTGCTTTATCTGTATACATGTTCCACTCAATATCTTCCTCGTTTCAGTAGGAATCAACTTAGTTAAATATACCAGGAAAGAACCGATAGATAAGGTCCCGCCACATGCTCATTTGCCGTGAACGTGCATGTACTGTGCATATGGTGTATGATACATTTTCTTTTTAGCCCACGTAAAAGGACTCAAACCCAGTAAAGAAAGCAAAAAAAAAAAAAAAAAACAAAGAGAGAAAGAAGAACGGGATTAGCATTTAGCAAGCATATACACAGACACGTATCGCTAAGTGTTAGCTGGTATCCTAGATTTTGCTTTTGTCTCGTTATTTATGATCTAGGTTAGGACAATAAAAAAGGAAGGATGGGACATATTTTAGATATTATTCTTTCCGTAGGAGAAAATAAAGTGAAGGAAAATTTATATAGTTATCAACATGTCCAAGTGTATTGCTTAGTCATAGGCGTCCGAAATGCTTTAATCGCCGTTAGAGACATTTGGGGTCCGCGGCCCCGACAGAAACCAGTGTGCCTCGCATATATTGCTTCTTGATGCCCTCTCTCAACTATCTAGTACCATTATTTATTTATTTTTCGAGAAACTATAGTGCCATTATATTGCAGGCTAGCAAGATATGAGGTCCAATAATTCAATTATCTTGTAGCTGCCCCCTATCAATTAACAATAGGCCATGGTGCATGTAGCTTGGGTAGAGTTAATTGATTTTGTGAGTAATTCAGACCACAGGAGCTAGCTTAGCTAGTATAATCTCTTGAGATTTATGTGTTAGTTTAAGTTTGAGATTATTATTTAGATAATATTGGAGTCTTGTTAATCAAGTGATCATAAATTTAAATTTTATTATTCTTATTTTATTTAATAAAATCTAAATATAAGATAGTGTAAGTCCGTATAAGTTTTAAAATAATTAATGTATTAAAAAATAATATAAATTATATTTCAAGATCTTATCTAATAGTTTGAGATGGTTCTTTAACCTATATAATTATTTTAATTACTTTGAGATTAATTATTCCAAACTATGTGATTATTGTATGGCTTGCCAGTTGATACAAATGCTAAAATGACAAGGTTGGTACAATCTTCATATTCAACTCTCTGATTTTTTAGAGCTTCGAAATTCTGGAATTTAATTTTAATTATGATTCCAATCCCTTTAATTTGAATAACGGATGATCAATTTAAATACTGGCCTGACAGTACGTTGATACAAATGTTTGCGTGTTGCATAAAACACTGATTAATGCCATCACACATGCATTCACACTTGTTTTGCTTTGTATACAACCGTACGTGAGCTTTAATAACTTTTGCTGTTAAAAATAATAAATTTACCATAACTCTTCAAGTATGGGTTCAGGTGATGGATAGAGGGTTAATTTAAATATTAAAATTATTTTTTTATTCAATTAATGTATTTATAAAAATATTCTAAATTTTATCTTAGTAGAAAGCTCTAATATCAAATTAAAAATAATTAAAAGATTTAACATATTGATTAGCCAACTCTTTATATATATATATAATAGTAATGGTGTAGATGTAGATTATCACACAAACGTATGATTACAATAATTTTTATATGGAATAATTTTTATATAAGTATATTTTATAATACAATGTGCAGTGGCAGTTTCAACGTGCATAATTGAAAAATAAAATATATAATGTTATCTACTAGATATTTGCTCAACCTATCAACGCTCCAATCTTTTTACCAAAAACAAAACAAAACTAATAATAATAATAATAATAATATCGACTTAATTAGTTAATTATATAAAAAATAACACACCCATCTAATATTTGAAGAAAGACATCTTCGTTCTTGCTATTATATGTTCATTTGATATATGTCATCATCGTCAATAAATTGTTTTTCTTTGTTTTTTTTTTTATCCATCATCTGCAAGCACTATTTGAACCAAATCAAGAGAGGCAGAAAGCCAAAGTACTTGACATGGTGGGACAATACCTATCCAAGCAGGGGTCCAAAACCTAAGCTGGGCGTCTTTATAAAATACTGTTCCAAATCTTTGGTTTTTTGATTTAATGGGTCCACCGATGTCCCAACAAAGAACTCCGAAGACTAAAATCAGCATCCTTCCTAAAATTCATTTGAACCCACCTCCAAAAGCTTGTCATCATCTTGATGCATGCAACTAGCAAGCAAACAAGCCTAATAATATACGTTAATCTTTCGTTGTAAATGGATACTGCGTAGACGTTAGCAACTAGGTAGACAGGTATCAGCGTCCACGTCCATCAACTCATAATCGACCCCGAAAAGAAAACTGACAATATCCATGGGATATATCGAACCACCAAGGAAAAAAAGTGAGATATTAGAGAAATAGAGAGAGAGGTAGCTATCAATTCCGCCGAACAGACTGAAAGAAAAGGCAAGCTGTTAACAGTTGTTTTGATATAATTTTTTCCATAAAGTTATGCCCGGAGAATCTTAAGAAAAAACAATGATAAGATACACACGGTGGCAATAATATTATTATCAATGCTAAAAACAACAAGAAACAATAATTAATAGGTAGGCACTAGGCACAATTTCCCCCCCTTATATATCCCAAAGGCAGCTCCTCTTCTCAAAATGTAAGTTGTAACAACCACGAAAAAAAAGAAGTGCAAAATATGGCAAACTCTGTCCAAGTCAAAGAAGTTATAGTGATCAAACCATCTGAGCCAACCCCAGGTTGTGTTTTGTCTCTCTCAGCTCTTGATTCTCAGCTTTTTCTACGTTTCACTGTGGAGTACCTCTTTGTTTTCAAGGCTCGTCCAGGTTTAGACCAAGGTGTAATCACAGCTCGTGTCAAAGCTGCATTAGCTAAGATTTTGGTGCCTTATTATCCACTCGCAGGACGTGTCAGGGCCAAGCTCGACGGTTCAAGCCTGGAGGTTGTGTGTCGAGCCCAAGGAGCGGTGTTTATGGAGGCTGTCTCTGATCACACGATTAACGACTTTGATAGGGCCCCACGGTACGTGACACAATGGAGGAAGCTCTTGTCTCTCAGCGTTGCAGATGTTCTTAAAGGGGCCCCACCTCTTGTTGTCCAGCTTACGTGGCTCAGAGGTGGAGATGCCACGTTAGGTGTTGGTCTTAACCATAGTGTCTGCGATGGAATTGGTACTGCCGAGTTTCTCAACTCTTTCGCTGAGTTAGCCACGAGTCGAAATCGAGTGGCTGATCTGAAGCCCAAGCCAATTTGGGATCGCCACCTTTTTGATCCCACAAACTCTTCTCGTTGTTGCTCAGCGACTCATCTCGAGTTCAACCGAGTTCCAGACCTCTGTGGTTTTACAAGTCGCTTCTGTAATGAAAGACTCACCCCCACCTCCATCATTTTCGATAAAAGATGGCTAAATGAGTTAAAGAAACTCGCTTTGTCAACGAGTACACCTATTGGGTTAACATATACGTCTTACGAGGTACTATCAGCTCATGTATGGAGGAGCTGGGCCAGAGCTCTAAACTTACCATCAAACCAAATCTTGAAGCTTCTTTTTAGCATAAATATCAGAAACCGAGTCAAACCTAGTGTACCCAGTGGGTACTACGGCAATGCATTTGTTCTAGGGTGCGCGCAAACAACTGTTAAAGATTTGGCAGAGAAGGGTTTAGGTTATGCGGCAATGTTAATAAAAAGAGCTAAAGAAAGAGTGGATAACGAGTACGTAAGATCAGTGGTAGAATCAGTGAGCCAGTCAAGAGCTTGTCCTGACTCAGTTGGAGTGTTGATCATGTCGCAATGGTCAAGGCTAGGGTTAGAGAGGGTTGACTTTGGAATAGGGAAGCCGGTTCATGTGGGTCCAATATGTAGTGATAGGTACTGTTTGGTTTTACCTGTTTATAATCAACCGGATGCTGTTGAAGTGACGGTAGCTGTCCCAGCAAGCGTTGTTGACAAGTTTGAGTATCTGGTCAAGAGTCCATGTTCTTGAGGACAATTGGAGTTTGGGCTCTCTCGTTGACTTGTTTTATTAGTTTTTGACACTCTTCGCTTCTTTGAACTGATGATCATTAATTCCAATCCTGGTCTAATAAGAACAGTACTTGTAGTAGTATTAAATATTAATCGTTAGCTTTTTTTTTTTTTTTTTTTGATCTTTTTGAGGAGTGCGGTGGTCACGCCCGAGTTTAGATTGCCAAAGCGCAGGGATCTAGAGAAATTATTCACTTTTAACCATTATTGCCTGCATTCACCTCCCCGTTCAATATGAATGGAATTTGGCTCTTCTACGTTTTAAAAAGTAATTCTTGAGAGACCATTATATAATAATAACTGAACGGGCCAAAAAAATCCTGAAAATTTAAAAACCTATAGTCTTAGGTTTCTTTATGCATAATCAAGGGAACAGCCAAAAGTTCCATGGAGTTCAATTAATTTTTTGTATTATATTATCTTTATATCTCTATATGTCTATACGTGTAAAAAAAAATTTAATTTCTTGTTATTTTTTCATTGCATTGATGTATTTCGGTCTCTTCTTTCCACTAAAATACTTTATAAATCCTTCAATCTCCATGTTAATAATTAATTTTTTTATTTTTAATATTTTTAGAATATGTTTTTTGAAAGTTTATATCTCTAAAATATAATTGTATTTTTTTTTAAAAGAAATACTTACTTAAACATCTAAAAGTTCTCACATCAATAAAAAAAAAAAATTTTGCAAGTACATGTCACTAGTTACTTTCATCTACCGGGTATAAATTACCAATCATCTTAATCTTAATTAAAGAGAATAGATCAGGTTTCTAAAACCAAAAGATTAACAAGTTATCCAACCTACTTAGATTTTTTAGATTTTTTTAGACTCATCAATAAAAAATAAATTGAAGTAAATTATACTTTGTATCTATTTTCACCGAAATAAGTTACTGGATATATACAACTAATAGACTATCTTGCCTGTTATGTAAAGTATAATTTGTGAGATTTCATTTTAATGGTCAACGGAAGTAAAGTATAATAGACTAGCTAGGTAGCTAAAGTGTGTGAATGTATAATTGTTTTAGCTTGTTTAACACATTAATTAATTATAATCGCTTGAATGATCATAATTTAAAGCTCTTAGCTCTTAAACCGATGGGAGAAAATTAACTATGCTCATGATGCATGTAACAAAATTAATTAAGGTCTGAGATAACATCAGTTAAGCATAAATCAAGTGCATGTATATATCAACCAAGCAATATTATAGAAATGTGTCTGATATATATATTATGGCTGAAATACGATAGTATTTGTAAAAGTTATATGGTGATGGGATACTTAGTTTGACCTAAATTGGTGTTTTCTCCATTTTAAAATAACCTATAGTTTAATTATTTTATATATCTTCACATTGAAGAACACATTCCATTAATTCTTTAATATATTACAATTGCTGTTATGTCATCAACAACGCATCTTATCAAACAAACTTCCCATTCACCAATTTTTTCTTTATTTCACGTTTGCTTTTTTAACGTTGTGATCGCAAAAGTCAAGTACATGTCATGCTAAATATCTTGTATTTGATCACATCGCAGTAGTGGTGTGAAAAAAAACTAAGATCGAATACAGCACAAGTTTTTCATACGAATATTTTTCCGAGTTTTTTCTTTTTTTTTTGAATAATCATTGAGAATATATTAAAAATATTATAAAACCAACAGCAAGTCATGTATATTTGAGAAATAAGATCGATGGTTTCCTGTATGGGAGAGTTACGTACGTGGGACTTTTCCTCAAATAATATATATAGGCTTTTCCATGTTTATCAGAATTTTCCTCTATACATCTCCAACTTATGGACTTCGTTTTCTCCGCCATGTATTTCTTGGTTTGAGCACATGTTGCTTATTGATTTGATCATTTTAACAACCTTCTTTTGAGAAGTTGATAAGAGGCACAGTGATGGATTGATTCCACACATGAAGAGATGTTTGTGTTCATGATCAGTAGCCAGGGATTTTGAGTCCCGTCTAAAGTTAGCCGTCGACTGAACATGGGGAAGGCTTTCATGTCGGATCTATTCGTAGTATTCAATTGAAAGTGTGACATGTTCTTGCACGAAATGCCCACAATGATTATAATTAAGAAAATGGTTAAGCAAACACTATTAATTTGACTTACTAATATAAATATGCCAGTCCCTATTGATTAAAAAGATAAACAAGATTATCTTTTGCCCGATCCACCTAAATATTCCCTTAGGCGAATCTTCGTGTAAGATTTGCAAGCAACTAACATATACTGGATTATTGATACAGATTGATTTTTTTTAATGTAAGAAAAATATAATGCATAATTGATGATATTTTTTATTTAAATATTGACATAATAATATATTAGATGATATTTTAAAAAAAAAAATTAAAATGATGATATACTAGATCAATTAATATTAACATGTCAAATCCGAGATCTATATCATTAGACCATGAAAACCCTATAAAAAATAAATAAAATAAATTATAAAATGTGATTCTTAATCAATAGGGAAATTTTTTTAAAAAAATTAAATTAAAAAAAGATAAGAAAAACTACTCAAATTAACTTGGGTTAACATGTCAAACGTGCAACCCGGGTTATAAAATTAAGATAAACCTATAAAAAAAATATTATTATACACAATTTTCAAATTCAATGTTGAAGATGGAATTAAAAAAATATAACTCAAGTTAACCAAAACCAACTTCTTAAATTAGTGATGTGAGTCATTAGACCGAGATAACTTTGTAAAAAGTAAATGAAAAAAAATATGAAGTTCCATTCCCAATAAATTCAATGTTGAAATCGAGAAAAAAAACTAAATTTATAAAATCAAGATAACTCCACATAAACCAAATTGAAAAAAATTACTAAACTTAATTCTCAAATAACCTAATATTGAATGGTGAAATTAAAAAAAAAATTGATCAGTTGTTGGAGGGTGAGATTGAAAAAAAATTAAAAAATAAACCTAGTTAACTCAGATCAACTTGTCAAACTCACAATCCTAGTTAGGAGCTCGGGATACCCCTTAAAAAAACTATAAAATTCAATTAAAAATATTTTCAATTAAATAATGATAAAAAGATAAACAGAGTCAACTCGTGTCAACCTACCTAACTCATGATATTAAGATAATTTTATAAAAAAAAATAAAAAAATTAATAAACCATATTTCCAAGCATCCCAATACTAAAATATAAAATTAATCAATTAGAAAAAGCGGTCTAAAAAATAACTTGAGTTAACTTGAATTGACCTATTAAAACCGCGATCTGGATAATGATCATGATATAATAATAAATCTATAAAAATTAAATAAATATTTTTTTGAAGTTGTACTTTCAAGAGATCTAATGTTAAGGATTAAAATCGAAAAACAAAACTAAATCCATGAGACTAGTAAATTATTTAAAAAATAAAAAAAATTAAGTATAATTTTTAAAATAATTTAATATTAAAAGATAAAAAAACAAAAAATTCGTTGAGGGATTATTTAAAACACAGTAGCATAAAAAGGTTAGTTTTGATGGTTGGTCGTGGGCCAATCAGACTCCTAACAACTTTTTACGGTAGTAATGAGGCCCAATATCATTGAAAAACAAAATGGACATGGCAGTTCAGGGAAGCTCACCTATACTGGGCCATCCATATCTCCTTCCCCCTTGTGAAATTAACAGTTAACAAAGACATGGACTTCTTTTAGCACACGTCCATATGGACCTCGAATTTTCTCTACAGTGTTGTGCGGCACAAGTAACGGTATGAAAATATAAAAACGATTATTTTTTAAAATATTTTTTATTTAAAAATAAATTAAAATAATAATATTTTTTTAAAATTATTTTTTATATCATCACATCAAAATAATTTAAAAATATAAAAATAATTAAATTTAAACAAAAAAATTAATTTTTTATAAAAAATGATTTACACGAAGTTTCTAAATGTTCTTTTATGTTGTTGCCTTCCCTTCTTCTAAAAAAATCTTGTTAGGAAGTGAAAAACTTGTATGGAATTATAATAGAAATTAGTTTTTAAAATAATTTCTGTGTGGAAAAATATTAATATGATATAATTTTTTATTTGTATATTAGCAAATTAAAATAATAAAAAAGTATTAATTTAATTTTTTAAAAAAATTAAAAATTTTAAAGATTGTGTTCAACGCATTCCCATCGTTGCCTAAAAAGAGCACTGATGCTAGGTATAATGAATGGGTCATCGTGTTAACGCAACAATACAGACACAACAACAGATTGTAATTTTGTGCAGTTTTATGGGTGGATTATTGGAAATTATCTATTCGCGAGGTCACGAATTCGTGACATATCGCTTCTTCTTCTGTTTTTTTTTTCCAAAGAGAGAAAATAACAGGTGAATTGAAAAGCAGAATCATTATAAGGAGAATTCTTAGAAATGCAGGGGAGGAAATGGTTATCTGGACCATCAATTCAACCATATCTGTATAAGTCTGAATAATAATAAGTGCTGCATCAGTATAAAATTTAAACAGATTACATATCCGTAAGGAATCTGTTACTGATTCCATGCCTGACATCTGCATGGATGAAAGGTTGAAGGATGATGGGGCTATGCAGGGGCGGAGCAAGAAATTTTTAAGGAGGGCCAAATTAAAAGAATTATTTTAAAAGGGTTATCAGATATGTATTCGAAAGGTCGCCGTACCATTTGTGATGCGGTGCAGTGGCTTATCAGATATAATTTCTTGTGAGGTGCAATGGCGGATCACTGGAAGATTCATGCAGTTAGTTTGGATAAGATTCGTCAACCAAAGGATATAATTACGCGTAATGAATGATGCTTCATTATGCGGCTGGGGTGGAAAGCTGGTGATTTTTCTGATACTGATGCTTTGTGGGTGAGAGTGTTAAGAAGTATGGTATGCCTGGATCCCTAGGTTCGGAACTGAGAGCGCAGCCAGGTGCCTTTCCTCTTCGGCGTGCTATTTGTGGAGTTTCTGAATTAGTTAGAGAAGCAAGTGAATGGCTCTTGGGTATTTTTGGGCTGATAGATGGGTCGTGGGCCTTGTTAAACCTTCGGCTAGTTTTGCACATGGTAGATGAGCACATATTACTAGTGGAAATTGTATCACGTGTAACAGCTATGTTACCTCATCCATCAGAAGCTGGTGAAGATCGGTTGAGCTGTAGTTTAACTTATTGTGGACTCTTTTCTACTAAGTCTGCAAATGATTTTTTGTTGGACGATGGTGGATTGGAGAGCGATAAGATTTGGCAGTTAGTGTAGAAATGGGAGGGTTCCCGGCTCATTTGGACTCACCTGTGGTCGATGGCTATGGGAAATTACTGACTAACGGGCTTCGGTTCCATAAACGTTTGTCTATCAACCCTTGCCTTTTGGATTGTGCACAGATAAAGGAGAATATGCTTCACGTCTTTCGCGATTGCTGGCGGGCTAGAACAATTTGGGAGAGGCTGGTAGATCAAGATAAATGGGTTGGATTTTCTCAAGGTTCATCTGAGAATTGGTTTTTGCGTAATCTGGAAGCAGATTTTAATAGTCAAGATGTGACTCGGTGGCGGCTTCTTTTTGGAGTAACGGTCTGGCAGCTATTGAGGTGGAGGAATGATCGATGTTTCAACACTGAGGTCTTTGCTCGTGATCCTGTGGGAGTTATTCTTGATTATGTCCTAGAGGTCGAGCTTGCCTTTTTGAATAATAAGAATTTGGGGCGTGACAGTACTTGAGAAAAATGCCTGGTAAGTCGGGAAAGACCAGCTGATGAATCATGTCAGGTGCATTAAGGAAGGGCTGCTGCAGGTGGGTTAGCTAGGGATGCCGGCGACAAATTAGTGGCTGCTTTTGTAGTGAACATGGGCATTTGTTCCTCTCTCCAAGCGGAACTTTGGATAGCGTTTCTTGGATTGGAATTTGGGATATCACCGGCCGGGGGGGATTGGAGGTTGATTCTGTCGTGGTAGTTTCAGCTCTGTTAGGATCTCATACTTTGGTCGGTGAGCCTATTTTGACGAGATTATGGCTCTCCTTCGCAAGCTTTGACAGGTTGTTGCTGGGCATACTTTGCCTGAAAGTAATCGGCTAGCAAATTTGGCATGATTATCTGCTGGGACGCATGCACATGGTCTTGCTCCTTTGTTATATGCTGATGTAGATGAGCTAGGATGCTTTACCCCGCATGAGACACACCTCTCTTTTGGGAATTTAGCCTCGTTTCCTGTAAAAAAAAGAGAGAAGAAAACGTATATCGTTTATATCTGCACACAACGTTTTCATTTACAGACGCCATTAAACAATAATTAACATAACATTCACAACTTCATATCATCTAATCTAAAGGTATTTTTCTTCACAAAAAAAAAATGAAATAATTAGCTTTGGAGAGAGCACCAAAATGGGCTCTCAATGGAACAGCTCCCCTCCAACATTACGAACCCACCAATGTCAGATGACAAAGGAACAAGAAAAAGTCGCCCAGGGCATCATTCATCAGAGCATCGAGTCAGACACTTTCTTCTCTCTCACCCTCTTTACACTTTAATACCTTCGCCTCTGTGAGTTACGAGGCATTTGCTAGCCAGTGGCCACCACATGCTACGCATATCTTCTTCCAACAGTTCTAGTGTAGTGGCTAATTAACCCCCTCTTACCCGCTAACGCCTCGTCTTTACATGCAAAATTAACCATAAACTCTCCCACCTTGCTTTGCCATAGAGTTAATGTTGAATCTGTATTAAATATTTCGTGGCAATATTTTAGGACGTTGTTGTGAGGACTGAGGACCAGGTAAAGTAGTCTTCTGAAACCAAAAAAACAGTCTTTCCTTTGCTAATTAGCTGTTTAGTCGGTGGCTCTTAACCCGTTAATTAAAATTAATCACACCACCCTTGTCATATTGCAGCATAAACCAGCATAATGATATGTGATTCACAGGGCGGATAACAAGTTTGTCATATGCTGGAATATGCCGTGACAACATGTCGTCCTGGATCTGCAAAAGCCTGTGATTGTTGGAATCGCCTGTGATCTTGCTGGAGTTGTGGGCTGTGTAGTTATGATACTAGAGCTAGGATTCCTTGAATTATTGCTTGTAATCTGATAGTAAATGTCGAAACTTCAGTTGTAACTGCAGGCTGTGATTTGGGGCTGTTGCTGCCATGATTACTGTCCTGTGATCTTGCAGCCTTGAAGGTGGTTGTAAAGGTCTAATATTAAAAGTACATTTTGAAATTAGATTCCACGAACTTGTTACAATTACGCAAGAGACATATTACTTTTAACATGCCTCTCATAATTCATCAAGCTAAATATAAAATTAGTACTCGGCCGCAGGCCAAGAAATATTAACATATCCCAATTTGATATTGTGTTTCAACGGGTAAATTTTGAATTTTTTTTGTTTAATTTTTTTTAATATTTTTGAATTATTTTGGCATAGTGATATAAAAAATAATTTTTAAAAATTAAAATAAAACAAATATTATTTTAAAAAACAATTGTTATTATAGTAAAAATACCCCCTACTTGCAACCATTAGATAACGGATCCGAATCATATTTTTTTTAATATTTTTAAAAATATTATTACTTTATGAAACGGTATTCTAAAAAAGGTGTATATAAAGAAGTGAGTCTTTCTTGTAAAATATGAAAAATATCAAATCACCTAGGTGTAGTGATTTTATTATATAATTTCGGATCATGTGTTTATATTATTTGTTAAGTGATTTTTTTTTGGATAAGCATGTGAATACAGGCAAAACACCTAGGCGTAGCTAGGCGCACAGGAGGAGCAAAAGAACTTACAGACATCAAAGAACTAAGGAAGATTGCAGAGAAGTAAGTAAACAGAGAGCTTGAAAACCAGTGGACAGAGAGCCAAGAGACACAAGAACAGAAGAAGCTGGATGAACAAAACACCATATCTGTTAAGTGATCTACCATGGACATTAAAAAGAACACGGCAGCTTTGCACCCAATTTAATTACATCATATAACACTAAAAGACATTAACATCTATTTATGCATCTTCTTGATTAATCATTATTATCATATGTTTAATTATAACTATAAAATTAAAATTCAATACGGGTTGAAATATAATACTGGAATAAGAATTATATATAAAAAATCGAAGGTTTTTTTTTTAATTTACTGAACAAAGTTTAGTTAATAAATAAAGCTTCAATAATTGGGTTTGTTTTATAAGGTATATATGTAATAATTACATTATTGATAAAAAAAATTAAAAATATAGTGAGAATATCATGTTAAGTATAGTTCGTGTGATGGCTCAAGTGATCAATTGTTTACCCTTCCTCGTATCTGAATTGAGGGAAATCAAGTTGGACTTTTTTCCAACCTGCTTTGACCCAAGTCGAATCTGATAAAAAGCCATGGATTGGATGATGTAAAGTCTCCTGTTAATCTGGTAAATTTGCCATCCCATCGTCACGAATCTTCTTGAATACAGAGAGCTGGATGATTGCAGCATCTGATGAATATAATATGCAATGTGATGAGATCAGAAGATGCTATGGCACTTTATGCACGCCTAGGTGCAAGCTTCTGGTCAGGTGGCAAGACCGCAAGAGTCTTGCAGCGGCAGTTAATAAATCGGTCCAATGTTAATCCTGGATTCCAGTATATTGTAATTTAACAACAGTACTAAAAACCTAGACACCGGAGAATTAGGTCGTCGATCATCCACCAAGCAGGACCCTGACTTCAATCTCCTCCTGTTTTATTTTTAAACACGAACCCACCGCTTTCAAGAGAGAATTTTCAATGCTTACTGTGCTTTTATATATCATTGGATCTCTGATCATGCAGATTGAGTCTCATGATGAAGCAAGTTCCTCAAGAAGTAAACATGAAGCGGCGACGACAGAGAGGGAAGAAGAATAAGCATCAACAGGGTTTCAGCCAAGAAGGAAGAACTTCATCGATTCAAGAGGTGAAATTATTGGATCAAATATTTTTAACCCGTTGAACTGTCTCCAGATTTTTTGTAATAATTAACTACTTTAGCAGCGGCCCCTTTTCGCTTTTAAATGCCGATCGAGGTGCTGACGAGTTGCAGCCAAATACAATACATATGCGTGGAGTTGCTTGTTCTGCAGTTTTGTGGAGTATATAACATATGCATGAAAAATTGCACCATGAAATCGGTGTCGAGATCCACTATCATTGGAGTTGTGTAGATCTTTTTCCCCCACAGGAACGGGAGCTACATATGTTTTTGCTCGATTAGAAGTGAAATTATAGAGTGCTTAGAGCATTAGTTTGGCTTAAAATGACAATTTTATCAAATCCACCTCATATAGATAATATTTAAATTGCATTTGTGATCAGTAACGGATGCTTTGCATATCTGTCTAAACATAATTCAACTAACTAAGTTTTCAATCGATAGATCAAACCTTGAAAATTAATAATAAAAAAGTATTCAAGGCCACTTCTTGCGAATTCTGGATCTTAAGTTCTCATAAGAGTGCTAAGTTTATGCAATTATATGTTAGCTAGTTTTGCTTCAAATTAAGGAGTTTATTACCAAGTAATTTATAATAAATTTAGAAGTGAATGGTTTGTCGTGAACCTTTTCCTACCCACTAAGTTTGAGGATATGTATGGTGACACTTGAAAACTTAAATATAAACCTTTTCCACTTCGTGTCATTTTCGTGTCAAGCTAGATTTCATTGAAGAGATATCTACTAGTTATTTGTTAGGTGTTACGTCATGGGTTTGATATTATATTTTTTTTATAAACAATTATATATATATATATATATATATGTTTTTTCAATGTATTTTTATAGTTAGAAAAATTAGATGTGTGTGTGTGTGAGATATCATTGACATTGACGTCTACATAAAGTTATGCCTTGCAACCAGAAAAGAAAACAAAATCTAGCGGTGAGATAATAACAAAAATATTACTTTCTAATATATATATATATATATATATGATCGATGATAGAAAAATAGAATAAGGAAAGGAAAGGAAAAAAATAGACAAAGAACCCAGAGCTCACATCTAAAAGATGCATCTAGAGTGAATTAATCACCAATACCTATTTTAATTAGAGATAAATCATTCGTATAAATTATTACAAATCATTCGCAACTAAGACTATTTTAGTTTATTTCAAGAGATTGAGAATCAAGAATCAAAACCCACATTCAGAATTAATTAGTTGCTCAAAGAAAAAACCCACATTCACACTAAGATCATTTGGGATCATTCCTTAGGCAGAATCAGAGCTTAGCTCAGTAATTTTAATTTCCAAGAAAAACTCAAAAGCTTATAAAAAACAATCCACAAAAGAAGAATTAAAATCACAATATATAAAATACTAACAAATGCTTCAAATTCCGCAGTGGTGCCTGTTTACTTGAGTAGTAAGCAGCGACTCTCTGTCTCTCTCCGAATACAAAAATATAAATAGCATGCAGTTATGGTAGAGACCACCGCCCTCATCCACCATTCACATACGTGACATTCAAATCATCACACAGGCGAAGGCTCCTCTATACTTCGACAGGTCAATAGCCAAAGAACGAGGCCTTCTCAGTCTTAATAAAGTCTTAAAAGCCATTCACTTTCCAATGGACAATTCATCTCACCCTCCCCAAGAACCCACCGCCACCACCGCCACGGCCACAATATCATCCAATGACAAAAACATTGATAACGACACCACCGCAACCACCCCCACTACCACCACAACAAGTGACACAAACAGTAACAACAACAGCAGTGGCAGTAGCAGGAAGTGCAAAGGCAAAGGAGGACCAGACAACGGCAAATTTAGATACAGAGGAGTTAGGCAAAGAAGCTGGGGCAAATGGGTAGCAGAGATCCGTGAGCCAAGAAAACGAACCCGTAAATGGCTTGGCACTTTTGCCACAGCAGAGGACGCAGCACGAGCTTACGATCGAGCTGCCATCATCCTTTATGGTTCTAGGGCTCAACTCAATCTCCAACCCTCGGGTTCCTCTTCTTCTGCTCAATCAGGACCAACTTCTCTCAACTCTGCCTCTTCCTCGAGCCAGACACTTCGCCCTTTGCTCCCACGCCCCCCTGGGTTTGTTTTCACTTTCTCTCTCTCAAATTCAATGGCCTCTCCTTCTGTTACGGCAGCTTCGTCAGGATTTACGCCACCCGGGGTTAATTATCATTCGAATAATGTTGCTGGGTCGGCCTTACCATGTCTTAGTACCAATGACATGCTAATTCAAAATCACCAGCAAGTTATGTTACAACGCTATCTTAATCAATATGGGGCTAATACAAGCAACCCAAATAATATATTTGATAGTTCTAGTGTAGCCACATCAACGACACCCTCGTATCAAAATCATAGTCACTGTCTGCCGCAGCATCATGCGTGCGATGATGTTAGTTCGTTGGTGGGTTCCGTCGGTTCGAGTTTCTCTTTGTCTGGTAGGAATACTCAACCTATTGTTGCACCGGTGGGTCATCTTCAGGATCCGGTAATGCATGTTGGAGCTGGATCTCCATCTGTGTGGAATGATGATGAGTACCCGCCGCCTAGTATTTGGGACGATGAGGATCCTTTCTTGTTTGATTTTTGAGAGCTGGTGGGGATTTTCATGAGGATTTCTTTTGGTGTACCAAAGATTTCAAGGGAGGCCTAATGCATCAAAGGCCGGTACGTACATGCAAGTTTTTGGTCTTGGGTATAAGTTAATTTAGTTCTCTTTCCATTGTTTCCGATGGTTAATTATATTTACTGGATTCGGGTGCTGTTAATGGGGGTTAATCTGGTTATTAGAGATGGAATTCTTAAGATGAAAGAAATTTGAAAGAGGCGTTTCTTCTGAAAGTAAGGTTATAATCAATAGATCTAGGGTTTGTTGGCAAGAGATGTTGTTAGACTTATTTTTACATGTTGGCTTCATGATTAAGTCCGCGAGAGATCTCAGGTAAAGGCTGCTTATCCAGGTAATTCAGATTCACAATGAAAGATTTTATTGATTCGCTATGAAGAAAAAAAAACGAATTAAAAAGAGAAAAATTTCTATTTCTTCAATTAGTTATGAGAAAATTGATTACATTTCATGAGAATGTCCCTTGCTTTAAGCATTAGCAGTTGTGAGTTATTATGTTAGGTAAGTTTCTGTAATTTTGTTTACACTGAAACACCTTGAAGTGTGGGATCAGCTGTTATTCCAATTTCTTATTGCAGTCACCATTTTCAATCCTCAAGACTCTCATACAATTAGTGCTGATTAATTTGGCATAGATCACACATAAGTAGGAAGTTTGGAAGACTTTTTTTTTTATCAGGATCACTACTCGAGCTATATGGTTGAATCCCTCGAGAGGCTTAAAATATTATCAAATGGATTCGTTGGAATTGATTATAGATCCAGAATTACTATATCAAATTAATATGACACCGCAAGAATAGATTTATTTAGAAAATAAATTTGTGAATTATACACAATGACGTGATTAAATTACGTTGCATGTGTGTTCAAATTTAGCACATCCAAATAGTGTTCATACTTCAATGAGTTTTCCCTTTGGGCAATAGCATCCGGTTCGACATTCCTGTTATGATCTTATCAGGTGTGCTATTTCCAGTCTTTCCTCCTTTTTATTTGAAGAAAACCATAAATTTTATTAGGGTTCTGATGAGTTGCAATCGCTGGGAGTACTTTTGACAAGGGTTTGGGGACATGCAGATGGTGCATGCATGCTTTGTGGATATATTGTGGGACTGTTTATGATCCTTGTTTTTCCTGAGGTTTTGTCCTTCGTTGTAGCTTCTACAAACATCATTTTCCTAATCAAGAGCAATAGGTGGTGCCTAATCTAATCTAGATCTAATGGATTTATGTCTTGGTTCGTGTTTTGTTTTAGTTTCCAAATTCATCTTCTTGATTATCGTGATGATCATGGGAGCTGTTCTGGTTTCATCTGCAATAAAGATAGTCCTCAAAATATATATATATATATATATATATATATATATAGGAAGAATAGCTTAAATTTTTGGGTTAATGGAGATGTTTATTTTCTCACCTTTATGCAATTAATTAAGTCTTCGTGGTGACAGGTCTACCGCCTATATACTCATCAGATAAAATATGGGCGACCTTTGGAAGCAACAAATGTTGGGAAGTATTAATATTAATTATTGATGGAAAAAACACGGGCATTAATTAGTGATATTGAGGAGGAGGAGAACGTTTAGATTCCCATTGAGGATTCTATGTGGATGTTGCCAAAGGAAAGTTTGAAGAGTTGCTGTCGTGCTAATAGCGAACCATCTTAAGAATGATGAAATTCTATGTAGGGGATAATTGTGGACTTGTAAGGATCATAGAGTTCTTCTATATATACATTGCATTTTCTGTATATACTAACAAAAGAAAGATGGACATTGAATAAATTAACTAGGGAATCAACATATGTTGGAACATTAAACTAGTAATTAATCCACAATGCTGTGGTGGAAAAAAGTTGATGCTTCATGGACTGTATGGTGATATGCTTTATCCGGCCGTCTCCTCCTGTGTTTAGAACTTTTTATCCTGTTATTGGGTGTTCGTGGTACATGTTGATTGTTGACCCAGTGAATCTTAATTTGTTCAGAAAACATAATTCAGAAACAAATCATGAGAAATTACATCAACAACTTTAAACTTCAAAGAAATACTTAGATTCATAAGCAGGCTTGTTTCCATAGGACCTGAAGGGTTTCTGTATTTATATAAAATAGGACCTGCGGTTGTCGTCCCACGACAGATAAGTGCAATTGTTTTTTTAAATAATAGTTGAGATTTTATTACCTTTTGGCTAATAAGAAGATAGCCAAAGAAGTAGAAAAAAGGGCATCAACAGAGAGAAGAAAAAAAGAAGCCTTAAAAGCACGGCTGCTGCAACGAAAAAAAGAGAACAAAGAGCAGACAAAAAAAAAAATAGTAAGAGTACTCAGCTGTGAGTTACTGTGTTATTCTAGAATTTGATCCTATCAGAGCTAAGCTTAATGCGTGAGAATTATTAATTCTATCAGATTTACTTGATTTTGTGTGGAAATAATCTCTCCTCGACACTTGCATGTGGGTATGCATGCAAAAAGATTATTAAGAGAGATCGGCCATTTCTGGAGATGTCGTCCCCGGCAATTCCGAATGCAATGCTTGAGTTGCTATGCATGCACTATTGCAAAGCTCTTGGGCTATAAAATCCTTGCATGGAATTATTGGTAACCATTCCCATGTAAATCCAACAGTTTTTTCACCTTTCACATTTAAAAATATATAAAATTTGAATTTCCGGTCTTTCAGAAATTGATTTCAGCACACAAGATTAATTCTTCGTGTCTGGTTCGCTAACTAGGCAGTTAAGATTCACCATCTCTCTTAGCACTTGAGTTAAACTAGAGTTAAAAAAGAAGAAGTATACTCTCTCATGTAAGAACATGAACACTCGTATTTTCCTAGAATATGTTTGTTTCCATATAATTTTTCTAATTAATGCTCCCAGTTAACATGAAATGTTTACCGACAAGGTTTTGGATACTTCTTAGGATTGGGCCTTTCAAATATCGGAGGCCTGTTTGAGGAAGGTCTGGTGAGGCATTTTCCCTTTCTCAATGGGCCGATTTCCCTTCCACTGCGATTTCATCAAAGCTCAAAGGGAATTTTTCATGGTTGGTGCCCAAACTTCTCACTTCTCTCGATCAAGTATATGTATTTTCAATTTTTTTTTGCTTGATCCGTTAACTTTTCCCTGGTCTTCAACTAGAAAATTAGCGCGAGAGGCGTATAATCGATTAATGTCATGTGTAATTGGCAATCTCGCGTGCAAGAGTTTGGTGGTTGGAAAATAAGAATTTGATGAAAGGACTAAGGAAATTATGACATTTATCGAGGTTTAAGGTAACACCATTAAAGATGTAGAGGCTAACTAGGGTTTCATATAAGTTCGAATGGAGAAAGTTCGATCATAATTCACCTCAGTTAACTTCGAATGGAAAAGAAAGCCATTTGTTTATTTTTTTTATTTGTTGTTCACAAAAGCCACACATCACTCGGAATTTTGAGTTTCTACAAAAAAAAAAACATGTATGAAATTTTGTATGAATTACCCAACATGTATAAATAAAAAGAATTGACTAATTAATAAATTAAACCTCCATTTATTATTCTCAACTCGGCATGCATCAAATATTAATTACGCATATATCCCTACCTTTTTTTATGTAATTTCCCTTCCTAGGCTTTAGCTTCATGTCGAGATATAGGATGAATTCATTTCCTTATTATATAATGATTTTATATAGAATAATGAAGAGTATTTTATTTGCTAGAAAAAAGCTCTTAGATATTATAATAAATATTTATGATCTAGTTTTTACTATGTTTATATTTTATTCATTGTTGGATGAATAAAAAAATTAAATATTTATATTCTATTAAACTTGTTTTGGATATTTATTATCTAAATATTGTTTATTATTTAACTTAAAATAGATTTTAACAATATTTATATTTTATTAATTACTCATCCAATAAAATAGCTATTAAAAAATCACTTATTTAAAAAAATAATCGGTTAAGATCAATATTCAATAAAATTACAATCGCTGCTCTTTGCTACTTGGAAATCAATCTTCTCACTTGTTAGGTCTTCACTTAAAGCCAGTGTACTGCCTGCCACGCGCTACCATTTGAAGTCCACAACAGTTGAAAGTGGTTTGGAACTGCAATTTAAAGGCCGAACCAGCTCTTTTCTCTTGGCCAAATTCCCACTACCCTGCTGCCACTACTACCTCCACGGCCATCAATACCCTCATCACCATTACCAGTTCACTTGCAAGTTAGATGACATCACAAGACTCCCAACCATTCCACTGGCACTACGAAGAACTCGACGAAAATGACTTCCAAGTCCGTGGCCGCGCTCTCTTTTATGTACTGATCCTCGGCTCCATGATCATCCTTATCGCCCTACTCTCCATCTACGCCCGCTGGGTCTGCCTTGAAAACACGCGGCATAACCTTCCCTCTAGGCTTCCTGTGCACCACGCGCCTCGCCGTCCTCCAAGAGGCCTCGAATCCACGATCATCAAGGCTTTGCCGATAACTTTGCACAAATCAAATTCGGGTACCAGTAATAATGGCACTGCAATCGAAAGCGAGTGCTGTATATGCCTTGGTGTGTTTGAAGATGGTGATAGGCTGAAAGTTTTGCCGCAGTGTCAGCATTGTTTTCATTGTGACTGCGTCGATAAGTGGCTTGTCACTCAGTCAAGTTGCCCACTCTGTAGAGCTTCTATCCGAGCTGAATCGGCTGTTTTATCGATCATAACAGAGTAAACAAAACAGCCCAGATTTCTATTTCTGTAGATTATGTCTTTAAATGAACTAGATTGTTGTATTAAATCACGAATGCTTTTGAGAAAATTCATCGAACAGATGGCAATCAATACATATTGCAAGATATCTTGTAATTCTTGCAATTATAAAATTGAGAAATTCGCAGCTCGGTTGCGAACAGAGTGATCACATAAGCCTCTCTTTTTTTCCCATCAATTATATGTAAATTCTCGTCCAAATCTGCAAAAAAGTTCTAGCTCTTATAAATATATTCATAACCCAGACAAAGTTGTTACAGCACCTTCTTAAAATTTTTAAACAAACCCAAGCCCAAAGCGACTAAAATTTCTAAATCATTTTCAGCTAAAAGAAAAAAAGAAAAAAAAACAATTTCTATATCTTTTTCAGCATTTATAGCTACATTAACTTCTTAGCAGAAATTCTACTGCTAACTGGTCTGTTACTGAACATACCGCTTGCTAGAAATGAAATGCCTACCTAGCAGAATGGGCTTCAGTTACTAGATTCACGTGGTTGATCAGCAAGGCAATTTTCAACTTTTTTTTCCTGCTCTTGATCTCCCAATCCTATAAATGCGGCCACCTAAACTTTCCCAAAAAACAAATTGGAAATTTAAACAACTTTAGTCCTCCATTAAATATTTTCTAATTATTGACTCCTGATCCTGGATTTGGGCTCACTATCGGAAGATGGCATTTCTTACCTCCTGTACACTTTTGTAACGGTATTAGATGTGGGCTTATCGGGCTTTCCAAAGTTGATTAGATTACATTCACAAGTGGGCCTAATTGGATTCGAGGTATAGTCCTCTAGCTAGTTGAGCCCATCTCGGCAACATAGCCCAATAAAATTAGGGTTTCATATCATTAGTATTTAACTACCGGCGAAGCCCCTAAACGTAGCACCTCTCTATATCATTCTCCGCAGCCTCTAGGATTCTGAATCAAAAGAAAGAAGGAACACAGAGCTTGGATACTTTTTCACCATGAGAGCCAAGGTAATCCTTTCTTCTTCTCTCAGCAAACTAACGAATTCATTAGCATCTTATATATTCTTGTTTAGTTAGTACAAAATTGATCGATTGTTTCTGTTGTGTTTATTTGAACTAACAGTGGAAGAAGAAGCGTATGAGGAGGTTGAAGAGGAAGCGCCGAAAGATGAGGCAGAGATCCAAGTAGTTTTCTATTTTATCAATAATAGTGAAAGTTGTCGTTCGTTTTAGTATTTCTTGTTTCAGTTATCAGTACTACTTTCAACTGAGTAGATTATTTCCGTTTTAAATTTCATGATTTTGTTAGACTTTCAAACTGGATGGAAATGGGATTTTGTTTTTGCTTATTGGGCTTCAATGCTGTGTTATTATGATGATCTCCTGCTGTTATTTTTCTTGTTTGAATTGGTGTCGACGGATTGGCACTAGTTCTGTTTGCTAGACCCCTAAACTAGGGTATGGTGATGATTGTTGTTGATTCATTGGGGTGTAGTTAAATGTCAGTGTAGGTGCTCGCTGTATCTAGGTATGTATTACTAGGGAAGAAGTCATCAGAAATCATTTTTCGCAAGAGTGCTCTTTGCCAATCTTGGGAATTACCGAGGATGCTGGAATCTGTGATTAACTTGGGCTGCAATGATTCAGTATGGGGAGGATGAGAGGATATCCTGATTTTAATGGTTATTGTGGTTTACATGAGTAGCTATGTGTTAATAGCCAGTTTGTCATTGCGATTGGACATGGTTTACATGCAATTGGTTGCGTTTCAAATGAAAAGGGGTTAGATAGTGCTAAATTGATATTGTTTTTAATTTTTTCAAATGGTTTTGATGTGTAATAAAAAATAATAAAAAAAATATTTTAATGTATTTTCAAGAAAACATTTTAAAAAACAGGCTCCTGTGTGCTCAAATTATTTGGATTTGATAATGAATTGTGTTGATTGTAAACTTAAATTAAATATTAAAAAAAAAACTAATGAATTGATTTAGAAATGATTTTTTTGTTTGAAAAACACAAATATTAGAGGTAAAATAGAAACAGTAATGAAGGCATTGTGTAGTATTTTTATTAAATAGAATTATTAAATGATATAATTAAGATTAATACATTTTAAAGTATTAATGATTATTAACTATATAATTAAATTTTAGTTGGTGATTATGTATAAAATAAAAATTATCAAAGGTGGTTAATTTTAAAATATTTTAGATTATTTTAAATACAATAAGCAATTCTATAAAAAAATCATTGTTCACTCGTAAAATATTCAAAATCTGAGTTATTATTTTTTTGTATTTTGTTTTAAGACGAGCAGTAAAATCTTGAAAAACAAAGCTCCGCTCCTTTTCCTATAACCTTTTGTTTTCAGTCTCTGTCTTGTGATTATCACAATGTAATAGGATAGCCTGTGATTCGGCACTCGCAAAACAAGGCTGTCATTTTTGTAACGTGTGAACTGTTACAGATTGAGAGCAACCTCGCATCTTCTCTTCCATATTGCACCATTCGAATGTTGTTTCCGAATCGAAATGGATGTCTTGTTCTCGCCGAGGCTATGAATATGGGTGTTGGGGCGAGGTGGGTAGTAAAAGTGTTCAGTGTCTTAATAATTGCATAAACCTTGAACCGGACGCGAGTACTCTTAATCAGAAAGGAATCGATCGACCTATTTGAGGATAGCATTGATGACTGTAGCTTAATTGGTGTGTATCCCTCATTTCCCACTTGGGATGCATTTGGTAATATTTTTAGACTGGTAAAAAGGATGGTTTTTCTGTGATTTTGAACGACTTAATTTGTTATATTAACGTTGAAATAATTGAAAAGCACCTTCTTTTTTTTTTAGTTGGAACTACATCTTGACTCTTTTTGTAATAAAAAATGCAACTATCTAGGTGATGGCTCGTGGTAAGAACTTGAGATCAAGAAGTATACTTTTTGTGTGGTCTCTGGTTCAAACCCTGTGGTTGTTTATATGATGGTCACTGAAAGCTTATATGGTCATTAACTTTAAGGCCCGTGAAATTAGTCGAGGTGTGCGCAAAATGACCCCGATATTTATATTAAACTAAAAAAAAAAAAAAAAGCTATTACATTGAGTTTTCTAGGGGGAACATGTTCTGATCTCTCTCGCGTTGAGCCTTGCGTGGTATTGACTGATTGTGATGGCATATCTCATTGATGTTCTCCAAAGACAGTAGGTTTTCCGTTTTCGAGCATAGCAAGAATTAGGGCAACACCTGTACAGAACGCACGAATTAGGGTAGACTGCCCAGCAGAATACGAGATCAAAACTGTGATCTCAAATAAACTGTAACATGAAGAACAAGCCAGGCTGGCGACAACTTAGGACTGCCCAGTTGATTAATTAGGCATCAAATAAAAATAGGAACGACTAGTCCTATTTGTATTTAAAAAATAAAACATAAACTAAAAGCAGCAAGGATCGATGCAGTTCTGATCATATATCCTTTAGAGATCCAATTGTAACTCCATTTCGAGTCTTTAATCTATCAAAATAAATCCTAACTTCTTCTTGTATTATTTTCTGTATGAGAGCCCTCACGCAATCCTCGTCCATCTCCTCTGTACATCTCTTCTCAGCATCTTTCATGATAGACTCGCCAAGATCCTTTTCTCTGCCATTTACTGCCACACCCTCCTTCAATTTCTCCGCCACAGCCATCGAAACAAAACCATCTCCCGGAGGAGATAATGTCAAGGACGTCTCAGGCCCATCCACTCCCACGTCTCCATTAACACTATTATGCCCCGGCGAAGCATGCAAGCACTGTCTCTTGGACCCCGAATCAGACTCAGACTCAGACACAACCGACACCTCCAAAGTCGAGCGTTTGAAAACTGAATTCGACTCGGATGACGCAGATGACACGCTCCCACGTTTTCTACGTAAAGTAGAGTTCCAATGATTCTTTATAGCATTATCAGTCCGGCCAGGCAAGAGTCTGGCAATCGTAGCCCACTTATTGCCGTGGATGGCGTGTGCCTGGACGATCTTGGCATCCTCCGCTGGCGTAAACGGGCGATGTTGCACCTCGGGTGAAAGCTGATTGCACCACCTTAGCCTGCAAGATTTCCCTGACCGGCCTGGTATACCAGTGCTTATCATAGACCAGTTTCTTGGTCCATGTTGCTCCACAAGCTTGATCAGAGTGGCATCTTCCTGTGGGCTCCAAGAACCTTTGATCCTGTCACCACCATTAACAGAACCCATGAAGAAGATGAGAGAGGTCAAATAAAATAAGTTGTTAATTTAGATATTTATGTTTAATTTGTTTTGATGAGTACTTTCGTTCGTGGGAGGTTTATTTATGGAGGAGGAAGGTTAGAATTAATGTGGAGAGAGTGAGAGAGAGAGAGATAATAACGTTTATAAGAAGAGGAGAGGGTTGTTGTGTGTGAGCCGTAAAACCGCACGTTGCCATGGCTATTTTGCTAGTTACACGCCCCTTTCTTTAAAAAAAAATAAAAATAAAATAAAATTTATTTGATAATTAATGTTTGTTTAATTTGGTTTTATAAGTTGTTGATCATAGAAGAGTACTCTCTCTGTTTTGAAGGTGGCGTACGTGGGTGAGATGCATGTTCTTAAAGAGAAAGAACCTAGTATTTGTTAACTGAACGGTTAGGTTAATACTTGCATTCAATGGCTGAAATTAGGGCTCCGAAACTGTGGCGGTTAGGTTTTCTTTTTGTGTTTATCTTGGAAATTATTAAATATAATAACGACCGGCGGTTAGAGATCGAGAGTACTTGAGGAGGGAGACCAGAGAATTGTCAAAGAACTGCACACGCTTATCAAGGGAGTTAGCTGAACTGAATTGCGCGAGAGAAAGAGAGAGTTGCAACGGAATTCACTTGTTGCCGTTATTATAATATTAATTATTTCTGCCTTCTTCTTCTTCTTCTAACCACTATAGTTGATACATTATTTTAGAGCTCTGAAAAGAGTAAATACCAATAATTAATATTCTATAGATGTTAATTATGAGAATTAATTAAATAAAATATATACTTTAAATTTGACTAATTATATATAAATAAATATAGGGATAATTATACATATAAAAAAAAACCATGTAGTTTACTCTCTCTCTCTCTCTCTTTTTTTACTTTATTTCTATTCTTTTAAAAATTATACTTTACCTCCTGAATTTTATGTATTCGTAAAAATTTGCACAGTCAAGCTGACACATCAAAAAAATAAAAATAAAAATAAAATATCAATTGTCATTATATTTGTTTAATAATTAAAGAATATTAATATTACAACCTGGTAAAGAACTACAAAGACATTAGCCACTGTAGCTGACTTCTTTTTCTTCCCTTTTCATTTTCAATCTTTAGCAAGTCTACGAGAAATAATTAAAGCCATTATTTCTTGCCTTTGCTAGATTCGATTTTCTAGAAGATATTCGCACACAATAATCTATCCATGCTCGTACGTGTAAATTCTCCAGTAATTTATATATATTAAAATAAAATAAAACAATTTATCATAATTAAATCTTGATCCTCAGATCTGGAACTGTTTACAATTCTACACTGAAAAGGGACAAGGCTTCGTGTTCGTTCGTTTCATCATTGCAGCAAAGGACCCGGCTTTTCCAACCATCCAGCTTTAGAAAGCAAGCAGGGGGGACTTTATGACTCCATCGGCTAATATTTCATCTGATATCCTGAGATTTGATAAGAAACCACATGTGCGAGCTGGCCCACATATTGACTCCATTTTCGATCTCCATGGTGTTCGCATGGCATGAATCACAGTTGTCTGTAATTAAGACTTCATCATCTTTACAGCTGCATCTCATGTACATTATTCTATCAATTTATATTGTTCTTTCTAATTTTATATTAATTTATAATTCACAATTTACATTTGAATTGATTTGTAGGATTTTATGTGATATTTAATAAGAAATAGGGCTGGCCTAGTTTCTTGGACTCGTCCTAAAAACCCTATTTTTCGGGAATTAATTGATAATTCTCTGTTCAATAATTTTACCAAAGTTGGCATCTCTCTCAACAAGGGGTGGGATCAAATTCGCTTACTATTAGCAGTCGTGATAGTACTTATGTTATGATATTACTGTTTTTTTATAAAAAAATATTATAATATCAGCACTATTGCATCAAGAAAATAATAGTTATGAAAATTTAGGTGGGGGTTTAGAATTTTTTTTTATCAACGTGGATGTTCGGGTTAACTTGCATGTACCTCGACCAATCCTACAAGTTCTGAAGTTAACGGCCATGTAAGTCTCCAGTGGCCATCATATTAGGAATTATAGGGTTCGAACTTGAGATTATAGAAAGAGCAAATCCCTTGATTTCAAGCTATTATTATTGAGCCATGGTTAGGAGGGGTTTAAATTTTACTTTAGAGCTAGGGGACATTTCCTAGAATTAGGGATTTTTCTTGGAGTTTCTATAACTTTGGGGCACATGGCCACCAGGCGCTCGAATTTATCCCTGGTTTAATTAATAATAAAATTATAGAGTCCAAAGGGATCTAGAATTCTTATATAAAAAAACCGAACAACGTTCACTTACGAAGAAAAGAAAATATTCCGAACTTCCAGTATAAAAACAAGGTTCAGGGACTCAGTAATAACGCCATCATCAGCAAATGCCATTCTTCATTTTCCTTATTTGACAAATACATCACTTACCAAATTAATTGATGGATTTCTCAACAATTATGACTAGCGTGGAGTCGAAAGATTCTGCTCTAAGAAAAAAAAAATTCATCCGGGGATGGATATGACTGGTGCGGCTTCTTTCACATCTTAGGAGTGAGCGAAATTCTTTCAAAAAAATATCCAATAATTTCAACTAACGGGGTACCAACCTATAATTGATTTTTTTGGGGACGTAAAGTTGCTTTATGGGAAGCAAAAAGGATCCCTTCTATGGAAATTGAACTCCACTTTTTCTCTGTAAATAAAGTGAGAATCCACAAAATAATTGGCGTTCTATGCCTGCGCCTGCGCCACCGCCACCGCCACCAGAGTTTCTTGGATTGGTGGCATGGGAGAGAAAGCATCAGGTTAGAAAGGAAAGAGGCGTACCATTAGAAAAAAAGAAATTTCAATATATCTGATTATGTATATTGCTGTGACAGATGAGAAGGCAAAAAGAACCTCTGCCTCTTGCTTCTAATACGATAATTTGATGGCACTGATGATGAAGCAATTCTACTCAAAACAAGATTAAGTGACTGTTTAATAGTGCTGATTGAAACACCTCCCTCTTTACTGCACTTGTTGCAAAGTACTAGTATGCTTTTAACCCTTCCACCTACACTGGCAATATCGGCTCTAACAATGGTTAGTCTAAGGCCCTTGAGCACTCGAATGAGCTCTGAAAACAGTTCTGGCCGATCATCGCAGCAAACAGAAGCCCTGATGAACGTGCTGTCCTTGTCTTTGTTGGTGCTAGAAGGGTTTGTAGCTTGAGAAACATCACAATCAACCGTTACTTCATCAACTTCAGTGGGGATTGTGAAAGTTCTGCTGATTTCCGTTGCTTTTTGCTTGAGATCCTTCACATGATCAATCGCGCTTCCTAGCAGAGCTGCCTTGTCCATCTGTGCAAGGAAATATTGATTCATCTCAAGTTCTGTTGTCAGTGAAAATCTAATACAGAATCAGCAAAATCTATACTAATTTTACCATATTTTGTCAAAGGAGCTAAATAATTTAGATGCATGATCTCTCTTATACCATTAATAAAGATTGATGGGATTGAAACCAAAAACCGTTACTAGTGAGGGTATGTGTTGGGCAATATGTAAAATTCGCTCCCTTATTTGACGCTACAAGAGGACATCCTTGAGTAATTGACAGAAATATCTAGCCATGCCGTTAAGGTTATGTTGATTAGCGCATGTTTATGTAAGGTTAAGACAGGGGTTTGTGTACCTTTTCTGATTTGGGAATGAGTTTCCTAAGAATTCCCAGCTGTGCATTGATCCTGTCCCGGCGCCGCTTCTCAGCTTGGCTATGACTCTTGGAATTAGAAGCAGCTTTATTCTCCGAAGCCTCCTGAATCGGTATAGACCACGAAGGGAATCCATTAACTTGAAAGTTGGCAGAAGCAGAGGCATGAGATGGGCATGGCACTAAAAAGGACTCATCATATACTGCAGCACTTGTTTGAACCCAGTTTGCCTCTGCAGGAGCAGCAGGCCAACAAGGAGAATAGTGATCTTCCATGTCCAAGCAAAAAAGCAAGCTTTCTTTGTAAAATCTAAGCTATGACTCTTCCTTCTTTTATCCTGCATTCATTGTACAGCTACTGTATCTGCACTAATAATGTGTGATCTGCGTATCGTGATGGTGATTGGCGTGATGTCTAGTTAACTTTAATGGTCAGATGAAAACCATGTTTGGCCATATTAGGCTGTCACCTCAACATGAATTTACTTGGATAACTTCATGCCAAACAAAGTAACTCCGTGTGGCTAAAACATCGTACTGAAAAGGAACAGTTGCGTGAAATCAAATTCAGATGAAGCATAAATAACTGCTTTGGTGGTGGGAAATCATAGATTGACCTTACTGTGGTAGTTGATCTACCTATCTACTATCTAGGGCATCGCTCTGTTTCTGTTTTGTGATTATCCGTGCATCATTCTGTCGCTACAGACTTGCGACGCTAAAATTCTCAGATTCTGCGCACTTGAGTAATAATTAGTTGTTTTATTTCCTGCTACTTATCCATGAGTTGTTTTCTATTTCCTTGTCCTTGTGTAAGTTTCTTAAAGAATGAAGTACCATTGAGCCCACAACCACTTGCTCTACTGATTGAAACTGGCATCATGTTTAAGTGTCCTGTCATGCATCGTATCCTTGATCTCATGTCTTTACATCTACAATTTTGTTCAAGTGCTGCAAATTGCAATGGAGGGATAGGGTTAAGCAACGAAACAAACTAAAGGATAGCTCGTGTCTTCGATTTCAAATATCTATCATTCACTTCTGTTTTGCTTTCAGCTCTCTTGCTATCTCAGCTGGATCATCTAGAAAATCTAAGGACCTTTCATTTTGGTGGCTTGTTTTGTCCACCTTCAACAGTTCAGTGTTAAAGACTGTCCTTGTGTCCTGCACAAGCAAGCAAGAGCCCTACGATTACCATCACCAGTGGCCCCACACAAACACTGCAACTCACCATAAAGAGGGTTAAAGATTGACACGACCTTTGATCAACCACTCACGTTCAAAATTTTCTCTCTCAGGATTGTGTGGTGTCCATCATTCTGCGTTATTCTGTTTAAAGCTTACCCGTGCAGTGTTTTCCTCGTTCTCCTTTCCTCCCTAAAAGATTGCTTCAACAAACTCACCAAACTTAAGAAGAGCCACCAAAAACACGAACAAAATGTGCCCAAATCCAGGTGCGTATCAGGAAATGAATATAACCAGATACGTTTTTGCCAAGCACAATAATGTATCAAGTTGGAAGCCTATCTACTTGGATTTTGGTCAGAAATAACGGCAATTTATTAAAAGAACAGGAAAAGAGAGGGAGGGGGGGGGGGGGGGGACATCACGGTTAAGGAAACAAATAACGACACAACTGAATGCTACGTTATAATATAGCACTCAAAAAAGATCAAAACTTGTGTGCCACTGGCAAAGAGACGCTCCTTCTACACTATAAAAACCTCACATATGGGATCAGCCCGCTTATGTACATATAACATACAGAATGACGGTATAATACGGGTTAAGCTTAAGCATCATTATCATCAAATAAATAATAAAATAAAATTTGAAAACCATGTCATTCATGTAAGAGGAAGACAACCAAAAGGGCATCCTGATACATTTTCCTTTGATACATAAATGCCAGCCAAGCAATTCTTTGTACATTCATGCATGTATCTTGTCTAAATGACATGAAATTACAAACAAATATTTGAAACTTGTGCAAATACCTGAATCCAAATAGATTGTGATCTTTCTATGGATGTATCTGAAGAGGTAGCTCACCTAAATAGCGGAATCCCACCAAATTCCACCTTAATACTCATCAAAATGGATTGCACCAACTTTCCAGACAATGTAAGTCGTTGCAAACATTATTGTGCTGATCAAAACAAATGAAACGACAATGAAAAAGAGTTCTGAACCCCCTGGAAATTGAAAGGTCCATCCCTCCTTCGGCAACCCTCGCTTGCTGTCATCAAACAAGTTTTCAGGAGCTTCTGGAAGGCCAGATCTTTTCTTGCCCTTGTCACTTTCTCTCAGGGCATCCAATACTTTCCTGCCCATCTCTGATTTTGATGTCTTTGATTCTGTGTAACGGCTGATAACTCTCGCAGCCTTTAGTCTCTCTCTTGCTGTTAGAGGCGACCTTTTTGGCCTAGACTTCATATCCACCGAAATTGTTGAGCCATTGGAAGCTCCAGAGGTTTGAGGTCCTGACTCCTCACCAACATTGTTTCCTACTGGAGAATCCTCAATTGGGGAATTCACTGCTGACAGCTGATTGTCATAAATTGAGCTCTCAGCACCTCCATGACCCTTAACGCCGGTGTCTGTGACAAGACGATCATTATCCACAGCTGAAACAAATAACCCTCTTCTTCTTCCATTTATTTGTATCCTTGAAGCAAGCATACCCAAGGAGGCGGCCTTTGGTCTAGACACATGATGGAATTTGGTTTGCAGCTTCTAACGGAGAAAAACTTCGGTAAATAATCTCTAGAAATAACAGTCACCAAAAATGTCTAAACCGCATCAATTGAAATAATCCAGTGCATAGATATTAAGGCCGCTGAATGGCAAATATGCAAAAGAAATAAGAAAATAAAAACAAAAAATAAAAGAAAGTATAAATTTGTTTTATTAGAGTAAAAGTTAACTTGAACCATTAGAACCATGTCTTTTTCCCCCTTATAACTGATAAAAATAAAGTTCCTTGAACTATCAAAGATCAACATGAAACAGAATTAAAAGAAAAGCACCAAGCATCACTGATGCAGAAAAAAGTACTCGCAATTGCAAATCTTGCAGGATCAGGATAATTATATCCCAGTCTCATTTAACTAGAACGTAGGCTGGGGGGGGATGACAGAAAAAATGTGCACAAATGGAGCAACTACCTGTTACTTTTTTTTACGAATAGCTTCAATGAACTTTCACGAGCAAAATCACCTTATTTCAAGTGCTAGGAGAAACATTGCAGAAGATTAATTGAAGGAAAAGATTTCCAACAACATTAATTTCAGACAGGTCATGTTTCCATGCAGAAAGGGAAGAAAAAGAAGAAAAAAAGAGTTTTTCATTAAGCATTGACTATACACTTTTTTCCAACACACTATTATTCTCCATAAATTAAATGGTTACTGAAATACTAATAGGAAGTAGACCAAGAAGGGATGGAGAATTAGAGATGAATGTCACAAGAGACTTAATAGTGCGAACCAAAAAATTAACTTTGATATCATAAAATTGTGATCTTCATAGAATCTTTAGCCAGACAACTGGAACATCGTGTTTCATTTTGCAAGAGAATGATGAACATGGGTATTGAATTAACTGAATAAACCAATGAGTTACTACATCAATTCTAATTTGAGCCCAAGATTCCCGTTCAATCGTTATTAGGACAGCCCAATTAGCAATATCATTCTTCAACTATTAATAAATCAATAAATTAATTATTTTTAGAACTCTAATCTGAGTGTTAATTTTTTCAAGTACCTCAAAGAAACCTAGGCAATTAGCAAGAAGTACTGTCATAGCAAAATCATTGAGGAGAAAAGATAAAAGCAGCAGTACAGTTTTAGTACAAGAACTTAATGAAGAAAACCCAAAAGAGATAACAGTAAATAAGACGGCAAATCTTGAGGTAGCAGAAAGGAGATTACCGTTGAGTCGAAGCCAACAGCAGAATTTAGAGAAATTGACATCGTCTCCTCCTTTTTACGTCCCGACCTTGTATCATTCAGTAATAGACACAGAGAGTTTTGTGATTTCAGTGAGTCCAGCAGCTGTGCTTGTGCGAAGAAGAGTGGATGACCTTGTAACCAACCCAAGGAGATTAGCTGATTTGCTACCACCATTTTCTTTTACAAAGCGTGTAATCCACCGTCCAATTCCCGCTTATTAAAATCTGTAAACTCCACCCAGGAAGTGTGGCAAACTGCACCTCTATTATGCTGACACGACACTAATCATCATTGTTATAAGAATTGCCCGATTCGGAAGGTTAACCTGGCGGCTCATTGATTAATGCAGCCAGTGCAATGAAGAGAATTTTCATGATATATTTTTAGATGTTTTTAATGATTTTGATATTATAATATTAAAAATATAAGAAATATATTTTTAATTAAAAAATATTTTTGTATCATGATACTCACATAGGAAGAAACCTGTGATTTTTTAAAAAAATAAGTTGTTTTATGTTTTTATTTTCTTAAAAAAATGACCTCAATTTCTTGTGACCATATATCTCGGCTGAATTTTAATTTGCCCGAGTCTCGATTTCATCCCAATCACCCCCCACAACTTCAATGTAATTTAAATTTCCGGCCTCTGTTCATTTCCGTCCATTCTGCCAGTAATTAAAGAGAATTGTGTTTGAATTTCAATCTCATTTCTGAGATTCATGAAAAACTCAATATTACCTCGGTCATGTAATTTCATTTAAAGCATTTTCATGGAAGCGGAAAGAAAAGTATCAACAGGTCATTTGAAACCCACCAATTGGTACGGCGCCTGCAACCATGTAACTATCTACACGGTGTTCATTTATCACGGCATGCATTCCGGTGATGGAACCTCCCAAAACTCTCGCCAAAGTCCAGTAAAGTGTGTTCTGATCGGAAGGGGGTTTTCTGGATGTAAAATATACTCCACGTAAAAGCTACTGTTTTGAAGAGAGCAGGGAAGAGCAATTTGCAAGAATGTGTCGAACATTTTTTGCTTGAGATCAGAATATTTTCCTGTACTTCTCCCTCTTTTTTTACCGAAACTGGCAATGATAGTATTGTTGTTTGAAACAAATACACCCAACAGTGTCACTTTCTCCAAACTGGAAAAGAAATCAACAGTTGTCATTACTCTACCACCCACCTCAGTCGTTTAGACTAAAACCAGTCAAAATTACTCTACCACCTGGAACTCAGAAATTAACAATACTTGCATGCATCATCTCTCTTCTTCTTCTTCTTCTTCTTCTTCTGTATAAAAATAAAAAATGACACATTGCATTCACAATACCCACACGCATCCACAGGTAGTTTATCACGTGCGCGTGTACAGCCAAAGCTCAAGTTATTCAGAACAACAGTACTTAAAACTGCCACCACCTGATCTCTGGTACGACTTGAGAAAGCATTGAGCGAGAAAAACAAATAGTACCATCTGATGTTACAAAAATCACCAGCCAGCAGGAAGAGCCTCAAGCGGGTCTGTTTTAACTGAAGCTCACGCCAACGTTTTAACGGTTGGTTCAGAAATTTGCAATCATAGCGAAACAAATAGTAGGATTACTAACAATTGTCGGACGAATCATGGAATGAAAAGTGTAGTCGGAATTGTAAGTAGTAATTGTTTGGTTTAAAGTGTTTTTTATTTTAAAAATAATATTTTATTATTTTTTTTAAAAAATAATTTTTAATATTAATACAAAAATAACTTCTAATAAAAAACTAAAATTTTTAAAAAATACGACAGGCCGACGTCCATAATAACATCGTTAATCTGGAATTCAAGATTCAAACGGATAAACCCTTTCAAACATGCAATGTAAAGAAAATACGTGGTCGCAAAAAAAATCAAGCACCTAAATTTAAAGGAAAACAGTTGACGTACAAGAAGAAAGATGGAATTAAACTAAAAACCATTACAGATTAAGTAGGTGGTTTTATGATTTGTATGAAACAATTCGTACTATACTCGGGCTAGCTTCTAGACCGCAAGGGAAAAAATAATATAGATACAGGAAATCCTCAGCTTGCTTCTCTACCAGCAGCCAAAAAATGACTCCAACCAAAAGAATATTACAAAACTTATCCACACACCTAAGACCAAGGAAAATTGGCAACTTCATGATTTCAAGTACACCTCCATCCCATCAAAACAAACGCTAAAAGAAAGAATGAAGGCACCAAAGTCCAGAAAAAACCATCATATCAAATGCCCCAACAACTAGGATACTTCTTTTCTTGAAGCAACTGGGAATTTGCAGCTAATTCTACAAAAAAAATGGTGGTTTGCGTATCAATAGCTGCCCATTGGTGGCATGCCAAAAGGTGGCATTGGAGGCATCCCCATTCCACCCATGGGTGGTGGTGGAGCAAAACCTCCTCCCATTGTTGGTCCACCCATACCAGGCATTGGCGGCGCAGGCAAAGCAAGAGGAAGTAACTGAGCATACATGTTCTGCAACAAATCACATGAATCGATCAATGTAATATTTAACAATAAAAAACCATGAGAAAACCCATCTTAGGACATAAAACTCAACGTTTAAGGAAGACCAACTCTTCCAGATAAACCCAATTCAAAGATGTTTTTTGTAACACTAAATGTGCCACCTCTGAGACCATATCCCTTTGACAGCAATAGGATGCAAAATAATTACCTGCTGAGCAATGACATCCTTCTCTTCCTGCTCTTTGGTCTTGACTTCATTCTGTGCATTAATTTTGTCCTTCACAAGTTCATCAACTTTGCCCGTGTATTCACGAACAAACTGCAAGAAAAGAAATAAAGACAAGTGAATCATCATGAATAAACTTCAAACTTCCAGGTATGATGGCCAAGTAGCTGAAAAAGGTTGGCTTGCTCATAGGATGCAAACAAACACATGCTAGAGATTAGAGATCCAGCAGCTAAAGAAATCACCTGCAAAAGGTATGGGAAGGCAAAGTCGATCATATTATTCATCCAGGCAAGCTCAAGGGCAATGTCCGGCCGAATTAAATCATAACAAACAAAGAGGCATGATGCAAAGCATTCCTTCTTGCCCTACACAATCACAAATAAAAGCAGTCAATTACTCAGAAAAAAATATTTAAGAGTGCCCAAATGACATGGCAAATATAGGGGTGTAAGAACAGGAGACAACATAAAAATAATCGATTTTTGAAATCCTAAGAAGTCTTGTCCTTCCCATAAATCAGAACCCTCAAACTTGACAAGAGGTGGAATCATTTCGAGTGGAGTGTCGCACCAAGAAAAGGTAACATAACACCCCTCAGTGCAACCAAGCAAACTCGCCCTAATTTTTGTGGAAGGAAAAAATGGAGGACTTCCTAAAAATGGTCAGTTAGCCACATCTACAAAAGATGCCATATCATTTATGCATTGCGAAAAAGGTATAGTCTAACACAGCAGTTGATACCTTTTCAATGAAATAAACCAGCAACTCCTCTGCAAGTTCACGATCACCAGACTGTGATGCTGTCTCCATGGCATCTTTGTATAGGTTATCTTTCTTTGACAATGCAATGGATTGCTTCCATCTTCCAGCCTTCTTGTAAATGTATGCAGCCACACGTCTCATTTCAAGAAGCTCATGTTTCTCAACCTGGGCAAATTAGTACCAAAATGGATTACAAAGACAGTTTAAACCAATGATGAAAAACAATAATATCAATGCACCTCACCTTCTGTGCAAGGCCTATCTGATCAAAGTTATCGTGCAAATCAATGGATTCACGCAATCTTTCATAGTCTTCCTCCTCCATGTAAATTTGATTCAAAGCCTCATTCACAGCAGACACGTTGTTGCTCTGAACTGCAATCATATATGGCTTCACAAGAAGCAAATGACCTGCCTAAAAACCATAAAAAAAATATCACTTATTAATAGTGTTAGAGCCATCAGAAGAGATTCATGATTTGCTGCTTCTTAAAATAACATGTCATAGCACAGGTAAAAACCTTTCGCATTATGTCAACAACACGAGTATGGTCCACACGGAGTGCCAGCACATTGAGAAGATCATTGATAAGATCAGGATGTTCTTGCAAGTAGAAATGCACAGCCTTATAATATAACTCCACGTTAGCAACTTTGACAGCAACATCTTTGAATTGCATGTGATCCCAGGCCTCAGGAGAATGGTTCATAATGGTAGTTGCAGCATTATCAAATTCATCATATTGAATGTACAGATAGGTAAGTTCCTTCCAATGTTGCTGTTCATCACATGCTCGTATAAGCTTGGGAATATTGAGACGAGTTGAGAATAATTTAATGTGCTCCATAAGCTTCTCAGGACGATATCTAGCATACAGCACTCCCAACTCTGTGAAAATACCCATATGCGCACGTTCTAAACCTAAACCACTTTCCATGAGGGAGATCAATTCATTGAAGTATCCTCTGTTCTGGTAATATTCACTGACCTCCTCCAAATCATCCACCTACAAATTCCAAACCCACAACGAAATTGAGAAATGAATTGAACAAATAGGACAAATCAACTTGTTAATTTGAGATAAACAAGACGGGCACATATCAGTACCCATGCAAAATTTGAAAGAAAGAAAATGCTAAATTCATTATAAAAGAAAAGTACTAGACATCATGCATTTTCATGCCAAAGAGAACTTATTATTAAAATGTATAAATGTAAGGACAACTAGGATCTTGATGTGGGTTTAAAATTTAATTTGAAAAGTTTATCAGGAACAAAGAAATTATCTCAAAGTTTGACTTTAATAGATCCACACAACTACAAATAGACTCAGTTATCATTTCATTCGCAACAGAATGCTGAAAAAAAAAATACCTGTATAATGATGTTAAGACCACATATCTGAGCCAAACGGAACTCCTCGGCATCAACACAAGCAAAGCAAACTTCCTTCCATGTCTTCGCACTGTTGGCTTTCCGAGCTGCATCAACAGCACTTTGGAACTGTTTCAACTTCACTAATGTGATTGCCAATTTGGCCCAGTTTGCTATAAATTGGAATATTATTCTTGCAGCCTCATATAGAGTTTCGTTATATAAGCGATCACCAACATTTTGGAGATTAGCCACATTAGGCATGAGAATGAACTCCTCAATGTCAGTCAACTTATCAGTCTTCGCATATGCAAAAATAAGCTCACTGTCCACCTTCGGCTCTTTTGCCTTCTTCCTAACCATGAGAAGGTACTTCACCAAGTCATGATATACATTTGCATCCTCAGCAGCACGAATGACTTCCAGGAATTGAGTAGCATCATCTGCACGGATAAATGACTCAATTGCATCACTCAAGAGCCCCTCTCTGAGTTGGGCCTTCGCCACCTGGCTCCAAACAGCATCTTCTTCAACACGGAATGCAAACTCCACAGCACGGTCAATGCTTTGGATGTTATCCAATAAGACATCAACAGCCTGAACATTCAAGTTGAACTTCTTGAAAATTGCAAATGCTTCCTCATATAACTGAGCTTCAACTGCCACTTCCCCAACAGCAGGTCCATCAAAGTTATCTAATCTATTAATATAATCCATGACCCTTGAAGGATCTGCCTTAATTGCTGTCAAGATAAGTAAGTTTTGAAGATTGAAATTTCCACTGAAAGCAGAGTTTTGGAGAACAATCTTTTCAAGAAGCTCAATCAATTCATGGGGCAGATCAGCTGTCATGAAAGCTTTAACAGCAGCAGAAACTTGTTCTGGGCTCTTGCTTTCTGGCAAAGCAGTAGATACAACTTGATCAATAAGCTGTCTTCGGTATTCATTTTCAGGATTAAGAACCTTCTCCCAAAGATCACCGTCCATCCTTTCAACCACATATCTGAAACCATAGTACAAGTATATGAGCATGAGCCACTGAGAATGAGATGTTCCCATTAAAAAAACACACCAAAAAAGAAACAAAGTTGAGCTCAACCAACCTTGCTTGCAACTTGAACAAAGAGTTCTTATTTGTGACATTGATGAGTTCATCATCGCATTGTCCTCTCCGGTAAGCCACAACAGCCAGGGTGGGATCACGTTTCTCACAATACTTGCCCACAACCCGTGAATCATAGTAAGGGTTGGTGGTAAGGAAGTGTTCTGGGTTGTTATTGCTATCAATAATGATTTTACCGAGAGCATTATGAACATGTACATCTTGGCTTCCCTCACTCACAAGATGTTCCAAGAACTGAGTAAGCAAACGAAGTCGATTTCTGAAACCACAAGCAAAGAATTAGAACAATAAATAAAAAGGAACAATGACCAAGTGTCAGGGGTAGACAGGGAGCTACCTCTTCTCACATTCCTCCACAAGGGGCTCAACTGGAAGCAAAGAACGGACAGAAAGAATAAGACCCTTGACAAAGTCTTCAGGGCATTCATCATCTAACAGCTGCCCCACAACTAAAGGTGCATTCCCTGGGTTCACCTGTCAAGAGAAAACATGCAAATTTCCGAACACCTAAAATTGAAATTCATAAGACAGAATGATTTTGAACAGTCAACATGGCAGGCAGAATACACATACCTTTTGAACATAACCTTCTATATAGCGAAGCATGTTGTTTGAGTAGAGGTAGTGAGTGAGATCAGCAACAAAGCCAAACCGGTCACAAACATTAATCAAAGGCCTTGCATCTGGAAGCTTGGCTTCCATTAGAAAGTTCTTTGTCTTTTCAGGATCATAAAAATTCGATTCCCTAGTAACACGCTCAACCTCCTTTATTTGTCCTGTTCTAGCAGCAGCCTCGATGTACTTAAAATGTATATCAGGATTCTCACTGCCCCATAATTCACAGGAAAAACGGAAATCAAAAATTTAAACAACCAAGTAAACATGGAGGGGGGTGGATTCTGAATCACTAGACATAACACCTGGAACTCAGATATGACCCCAAGAAAAAGTACAGCCCTTCATATGACTTGAATTGCTCAAAAAGTTTAACGCATGCATCAACACCCAACTGCTCACAATATTCCTTGGCAGCCTGCACAGATGCACATAGTTGGCATCATAATATGTGAAAGCTCTTGACATGCAACTTGAAAGAAACATAATGTACCTGAACAATTATCTGAAGGTTGCCTCTTAGATTGACCAGTAGAAGATCCTTCATGCATTCCAAAGCCCATTCTCGTGAAAGAGTTCCAAAAAACTCAACAAGAGCCTGCAAAGAACAACACATTTTCATAAGAAGCTTGCCATTTCCAATCCTGTAATAACATGTAAGAACTTGACAGAACACACCTGTGGCTCTATTGCATGTGTATTCACAATCACACGTTTAATATCAGGCAACTCCGTATAATGCTGCAGAGGAGGTAAAATTTTCACTCGAGAACAGCAATAGTTATGCATGGAATATGGAAAAAAGAGAAGCCAATTACTTGCAGGGCTTGGATGTAGAGACCAGCTTTTTCACAGATTTGTGCAATTCGAGGACGATCGTAGTGGCTAAACATTCCATTGGCTAGAATAGCATCAGCTACATTAGGAAATGTTACCAGATTTATCTCCAGAACCTGATCAAAAAACAAAAAAGGTTTCAAAGCCAAACATGGGTGAACATATAGAAATATAAATCAAATTGATCTTGTAAAACTAAATCAATCAATAACCTTTGTTTGGAGGTAACCGTGTTCTGGTAAATTTGGCTTCAAAACATCCAACAGAAAGGCTGTTGCCTCGCGGATCAAGTTCCTCTAAGAAAAGCAAGGACAAATCCATTAGAGTTACAAGAAATCTAATGAATTTATTCGCACAGAATGCCAGTACGATAAACTTTGAGAAAATCAAAAAGGACTTTCAATGATCTTCATTTTCTAAAAATCAGAATATCAACCAAAGTGAACATCAAGAACAAACCTGAAGAAACAGATCAGTAATTGTGTTGTAGTCAACTGGACAGCCACCTTCCATTTGGGACATCATCAAAGCAAAGTTAACTGCTCCCTACAGTCCACAATCAAGATGAACCTTTAGTTTATTTAAAACAATCCCGTAAAAAAATTATAATGCGATGAATAAATTGAAGGGCCAGCACATACAGAAAAAATTTATGTCTGGAACCAAACAAATACAAATCAAACTCACTGGGACACGATACCTGTGGATCTGAACGGAGCATTGCTTGCAGAAGGAACAAATAGTCAGGAGAATACCCAACCTAAAGCAACAAATAAGAACACAAAAGGCATCAGACCCCGTAACTGATCAAAACCAGTACAATAAGAACAGAAAGAAAGGAGGCGTTCTGAAAAGGAAGTTATAACAGAAACAATAGGAAACTTCTTATCAATATAACATATAATTATGCTATGCAAGGGGAAAAAAGATGTCCTTTACCTGCTTTGAGTAAATCAAGATTTTGTCAAACTCCCTTCTCTCAGCAAAAGCAGCAACAACTTTAGGAGTTGCCCTGGCTTTAATATATATTTTCAGCGCAAGATCATTATCCACAGTCTACAAAGCCAACATGATCAATAACAAGAGATCATCAAAAACAAGTGAGAACTTTCTGAATAAAAACTGAGGCATCCTATCAGAAGTTCAACAATTAAGGATCCAAAAATCCATTGCAAACCAAACCTTCACAAGGTCTCCCAGTTCCTCGGTGCACTCCAATTTGTCCTCTGCCAGCCAGTTCTCCAAAAGGTTCTTTTTGTTCTGATTGACCACAAGGCGGGACAATTCCAACGACTCAAATGCATTGAGCTTTCCTCTTGTTAAAAGGGTCCCAAAATATTGTAATAAGGGAGGAGTTTGCCCAGGTTGCACAGGTACACTCTGCACATTTAGAATGGATGGAAACAGCTTGCTATGGTTAATTTCATCTAAGTCTTTGAATGGAGAGTAAAATTCATGAAGAAAAAACATTAGCATTAAATTAAAACAAGGGGAAAACCTGAAACTTGGCAACTGTGTCAGGAGTTCGGAGAATTCCTTGTGGAGACTCAGCGGCAAGCTCAGCGGCTTCTTTATACTTTGTTTGAGCAAACAGTTCTTGGAAACGCTGGACAACCTAAGATCCTCAAGATAACAAGCAACAGAGTTCTCGTCAAATGAAAAGCACAAAGTAAATTTAGGCAAAAACAAAAAAGCATGAAGAGAAACTTATGACTTGCCAGATTCTCAGCACCAGGAAGGTTTCCTCTTTTGGCAAGATTGACAGCAAGCTCCAGATTGTTCAACTATAACAAAGACAATCAAGTTAACCCCAAACCAAAGAACATTTTGTTGAGTATTACAAAGAATGAAAAAGAAGCATATGAGCAAACCTGGCCACTAACAAATGGCACAATCATAGACTCGTTTACAGTAGCAAGTAACACCTGGCCTCGCCTATTAATGGCATAAAACCCCCCCACCACTGAAGCCTCGGCTGTCAAAAATATTGGATCTGGACTAATTCTGTTTCTGTACACAGCAGTAGCTGTCTCCAAATCGTAAACAAATAGTAGCCCAAGCTTTGTGATCACATAAATCAAACTGTATTTGTGGGATATCTGACATTTAACAGATTATGACATATCAAGGAACTGCTAATCAATAAAAGGAATTTTGAAAAAAGAGGTATAGCAGATACCTGCATTGCCACAGGAAAGTCATCGACAAAATCAGGAGGAAAGAACAGATCTGCCTGTTTCTTTGTAAATGATGGCTTCCCTGTAACAGGTTTGCAAATGTTAAAACCAGGAATCAATGATTCAAAACTCAGAGATGCAAGGTAAGGTAATAGAGGGGAGTCATTTCAAGATAACTGATCATGAACACAAAGACAAGTCATGCAGATTCTAAACATGTTGCTCAAAAACTACACAAAGAGGAACAAAAGAAAGATAGATAAAAGAAAATAGAGAAACAACAGACATGGCAGTAGTGAACCAGAGAAGAAAACCAACCTGGCTGGGCACCAAGCTCAATAACATGCAACTTCGATGTAACCTGTCCAGCATTGAAAGATTTTGTGGCAAAAGAAATGAGAGTGGAAGGGTTCTCATTTCCTGGAACCTGCTCAATACCATACATTGAAGAAAGGACTGTTATGAAAAGGCAATAAATGCAGCACAAAAAAAAAATTGAGGATTATATTCAGAGACACCCATACCTTAAATTGCGCAAATGATGCAGCATGTGCTTCAAGAGCTTGGCTACGTTGTTGATCCACAGAGAAAAGTTGCATGTTCCCTTTAACCAATTGTTGCCTCTGTGAAGTTTTTTGAAATCAAAACCATTAGCACCATCAGGTTGATAAAAACATTCATAAAGAAATAAACCTCATGCGCTAAAACTATATAAAGGCTGTCCCTAACAGACTAGGAGTTAAGACTGTTGAAAAAGATAAACGAGCAACATAACCACTGTGAGGCAAAATGGCAGAGGGAATTAAGCACTTGAAATGATGAAACAAGACATCTAAAAAACAGTCAGAAAGAGTTCTTCCCTAATTCACACCAGCTCAGTGTAGCAGCCTGGATACCAAGACCACAAACACCCCAGCCAGAGGACTGGTCACTATGTTGGCTAGCCCAACCCCACCTAGTTCGATATTAAACGAGCTCCACATCAGAAGCCCCTGCTGTCCTGAAGATCCAAAATAGAAGTACTACAGCCACCTTTGTTTAACATAAAAAAAAGTTCTTCCTAATCATGGAAGCTCTAAACTTCTCCCTAAGAAAATGGAAAGAGATATCTTCTTTAAGAAAAGGAGATCATGATTTAACAGGTCAAAAAAAATCAAATTAAAATAGACAGCCTCATACCTCAGGTGAACCAGGAGCAATTCCAATCAAAACCAACCATTTCTCAGAAGGGTCACATTTATAGTTTATAATCTGATTGCTTTGCAAATTAGCTGTTCTTTCAAACATCTTCACTGGTTCAGAATCACCTAAATAGAACAAAGCAATTGCATTCATATAAGAGAAAAAATTTAAAATAATATTAGCCAGAATAACAACATGAATTAGAAAGCATGCAAGGAAGTAAGACTAAAGAAGCCATCGAAGAAGAAGTGCAAGATATGCCAGCAAAAGGATCCTGACCTTCAATTGACCAATGATAAACGGAGGTCTGTGTGACCAGGCCCAGCATCTTTGGGGTTATCCACTTCCAAAAGACAATCTAGGCATAAAGCAAAGAGACAGTTCAAATAACCAAAATCACTACAGCACCAGTGGGAAACAATACCAACCATCAAATAGCAAGTCACGGAATGTTCTGAGGAAGATTAGAAAAGCTAATACCTGCTCAGGCATCTGGTATGACTTCATTTTTGCTTTCATCTCAATGTTAAATATTTGCAAGTGATCCTGAGTAGTTCCTGGAAGTTGGGCTTTAAAAGAATCCCACAATTCATCAGCAAAAGGAACAAATCTAGATAAAAGCCCATGCAACCATGTTCAAATTGTAGCACAAGGGCAGGGAGGGGAGGGATACAAACAATTAAAAGATAAAAATATGATTTAAAAGCAATCAAAACTTCTCCATGTTGCTTAATAAACAATTCCTAGACAGACAGGAACCAAAGAAATCTGCATATGACATCCAGGTCTGATTGATCAAATCAGATTAAAATTCACCATCAACGCATTATCATTGTCGCTAGGATGGCAATCAAAACAATGAATGAACTCCACGTCATAGTACCCTGTTTACATTAAAATACCATATGCTTGGTTGCAGAATAAAGTTGGATAAAAAATTGAACTGTTAAAAGATACATACATATCCTGTTTGCTTTTAATCTTCGACGGGATGATGTTTGGTGAGTCAAGCATCAATTTCATTAGTTCCTAATGTGACAATGATTTTTAGCCAGTCACAGAGTTTAGTACCGGAAAAGATGAAGAAAACAATTTTACAATTGATATAGAAGATTTCGTATAATCAAGAACTATGTAAATGCAACATAGTTTCAACCTGATGTTAATTGATGACAAACACAGTTTCTGGTATGATTAAAGAAAAATCAACGTGAAAAGAAATGGTAAGCAGTATAAGAGTGAAGACACATAGTAAGTAATGCGCACTCCACCAGTTGTTGCCTAGTTTTCGGAGGGAAAAAAAGTGATAAATGAGTTGGCGGTCAGTCTGGCACATCTAGAGAATGGAGAACAAAATTTAAAAGACAGTATAGACCTCTTGGTTGAGTTCTTTAGAGTAGATAACATGCATTTCCAAGGAATAAAAATAAACTTTGGAAAGGAGAAGGACTTGGGCCATATGCTCTCAAGCACTGCTATAAAGCGATTATCCACAAACTACCAGAACAGGAAAAACATGCATTTAAATAAAATACAAAATGTAATGTATACCAATATTCAATCACAGTAACAGATATGTGCATGATTCATTATCGACAAATAGAAGAGCCAGATGATTCACTACCTTTCAAAGCAAGGATTCTAGAATTTGGATTCATGAGTGCAGAATCTGCAGTGATAGGCCGTCTCAGCGGTTGCATTGGCATGTGCATGTCAATAATTACAACACTATTTTGCGGAGCTGTTTCACGTACACATATATACTTGTCCGATTCCATCGTTACATTCGTAAACGTAATAAATTGAGGGCTAATACCGATAGACGGTAACTGCAAAAACAACAGATCACACAAAATTCACCAGCTCAGTTCCTCCATATCACACAAAATTCAAATAATTACAGCAACTAAGCACTAACAAGCTCCATAATAATATAATCAATAGATCTAAACATGGAAATAAAGTATCAGATCATTAGAAACACCGGCTTACTTTTTAAATGTCAAGTCAAGCTAAATTACAAATCAGCACATTCTAGATCCAAAATGCAGCAACAGATGATTGATCACTCTGTTACTTTAATCACAAGCATGCATACTTCAGTTTGATGCACAATTACTTATCTAAACTGAGCTTAAATTCAGAAAGAAATGAAAAATGAGCGGATAGACAGAAGCAGGTGAAAGAGTAGTTACAGTTAAGACTTCTTTCATGGTGATCGGGGCGTTAGCTGCCGCCATGGTTGCTGATTAGATCGACGGCTCAAAATCAGCTAATCAGGTCTGTGATTGAACTTGAACCGTCGACTTGAGAGTCAGCAAAGTTGGGGATTCAAATCGCTGCAAGGTCTAGAGCAGCGATTAAACCCTGGAATATTCTTTCAGAATCAAAAGAACAGAAAGAGAGATCTAGAGGAGAGGAAGGGAGGTGTGTCACTGCGAGCTAGATGGACTAGTAAGAATGAAAAGAAACGGAATGTGAATACTTAGACAAGAAGCAGGAGATCTCTCTTGCTCAAGAAACGAGAAAAGGACAGATTAAAAAAAAAATCCTGCTTAACGACGACAAGACGTGTTATGATGTGCGTTTTGGTTACTAAAAAAGTTAAAATTCTTTCTGGGATTTTTTTTATTGGCATCAGATTCGGACCTCACCCGTGAGTCCATGACCCGACCCCTCTTGTTTTCGCTTTTGGCTTGCAGGCGCATGTGGGCATGATTATAGGTGAATATTAATTAATATAGATTATGTCCTAAGATTTTTCTATTCTTAAATCTTAATGGCGATTGAGTTCATGATCGGGAAAAGGAAAGGACGATTGGGTTCCTTTTAACTGGCATGGATTCTCAGGGAGAAAAAAACAGAAGATGAAGATCTGCCCAGAATTCGTATAGTGGATTATCTGGTACTCTCAGAGTATGCTATGTCTTTCGTGTATACTGTATTTGCAGGTACCTTTTTATTTGATTCTAGATTGATAAATTGGAGGTTTGAATGGTTGGATAGACTCTCTTTTTTTTTTTCATGATGGGTTTTTCGCTTGAATTGTTTTAAACTTTTAAGCTGTTGAAGAAATGTTAAGGTCTTCTCCAGCAATATACGGTGTGCCGTATAATTGAGAATAAATGTTTAGCTACGTCGTGTATA
>Ga0325414_1000032_pt1 | contig 70082 bp, 36 predicted proteins | sample PopdelMetagenome_8_FD_206183 | JGI IMG/M metagenome (GOLD analysis project Ga0325414, IMG submission 206183) | Populus deltoides microbial communities from Bellville, Georgia, United States - Leaf-PdKOR-R3 | ecosystem: Host-associated > Plants > Phyllosphere > Phylloplane/Leaf | place: USA... | reverse complement strand
TTAGAATCAGAATCTAACCATTCTTTATCTCTTCTCTTTTTAACTAGGGATTGGTAAATAAAGGAAATAAAATTTTGTATAAAAATTAAATTTTTGAAATTTTGAGGGACTGAAAAGATATCATTAAAAAACTAAAAGGATGTGAATGAAATTCTTTGCATAAACCGTGAAACCACCACCCATTTTACTAACTTTTTTTTTAATTTCATTCCTCTGTCTTTTAATTTTGGCCTCCCTTGACAATATAACTTAAAATTGGTCCTAAATGTTATCTTAAAAGGGTGAAATTAAAAAAGAAAAAAGAAAAAAACACATTCAGTGCACACAACAAGTCCACAGTGCATCTGCTACAAAGAAAAGGAGAGTTTGTTAATGATCTTATGGAAAAGAATCTGCACTCGCTGGCTGCCTGCCTATCCTCAAGGAGATTGTCGCAGCATTTTATGGACTCCACTAAAAGGTGTACTGTTGGAAGAGAAAAGCTATGAATAAAAAGATCATATTTCAACTATCTGAGACGACAGATTTTCAAGATGATTGGCTTTGTTCACACGGAAAATATATGCCCTCCCCATTACACTACACGACTCACTGCCACGACATAAAGCTCCTTTTGAATACATAGCTCAAAAAGTGAATAAGTATTGGATTCCAGATCTCTCTCCCTTGGTCTGCTGCTATTCGCGTGATCAACAAGGTGAGTACGTACTCCTAAAGAATACCCCTTCCCTTGAATGAATAAAATCTTATCAGCTTCTCTGCATTAATAATTGATTGTGCGGTTTTTTAATTCAACCAAAGATATAGTTAGGCATCTCGATCGCCACGTTTGTCAGCAATTATGACATCGCATGCATGATTGTTATTCTTCTTACTTGTTTCCAGTTTCACAGCAGAATAACTGCCAAAGTGGTGCTCAGATCAGCAGCAACACCACCAATTGTACTAGGATTAGTACATCGATCATCCCTCACTCAAATCCATCACTTCTCCTGATCAAGTGAATAGGCTGGCCAGGTTATTTTCCAACTCTCAGAGCTCATCTTCAGACTCCTGATAAACCCGTGCTGTGACATTTAAGCAGGCACGCTAATACATATAGTCTCACAGCACAATCAAAGTCATCTTCAACTTTTATTGAAATAACTGGTATGCTTCTCCCCACAGAAGAAGCTGCTTGATTTTCTTTCATGACAAATCGCATGATTCTCTCTTTTTTTAAAAAAAAAATAAGCCGTTGCATGATTATAAACTAACCAGGTATCTAGCATGTTGTTAAAATATCCCATCATGACACCCAGCAATAATATGAAAGCATATTTTACAGGCATCCGTGTTTCTTTAGAGAATGCCACACAAATATTGATGAGCCATTAAATGGATATGCATCCTACACAGTACACAGGCACAAAAAGTTTTTTGCCATACTAGGATATAAGCTCCGGTTCAACCCTGACCCCTTTCCCTTGAGGAAGAAGGTAAGCATACAACAAACAGAAGAGGGAATTTGTACTTCAGAATACAGTACTGATCAGTATCACTAACACACGCAAGCAAAGGATAATATGAAAGATCCAGTACTTTGTTCTATTATCTTATTTGGCAGTTTATTCTAGCCAAACATTAAAGGATAACAAGAAAACACTGAAAAACACAGGTTAATTAAGATAGCGACTTCACTGCTCGTGGCGGAGGAGGTGGTATGTATGGAGTGAGTTTTGACGTCTCAAGTGCATCATTGCGGTTTTTCTCATGTACCTTTCTGATATAATCAGAAGCCCTCCCATTAATAACACTATTGTCTTCGCGGATCACATGCGAAGAACCATTCCCCTCATCCGGCTGCATCACAAATGATTTTGGATTTGAGCTTCCCTGTGGCTCTTGGGACCTTCGACTTCCTGGAATTTGAGACAGTAATGGTTCTTTAGCGACCACAACCGAGCCTGTCACATGGGCAAGGCTTTTGGTGGCAACTGGAGGACTAGGTGTTCCCAGACTCATCTTAGCAATAGAAAAGGAAGACAGTTTTATGATGTTTACCACCATCTTCATTGACTTCTCACAGAGGGAGTTGTTGTTCCCTTGTTTGCTACCCATGACTACTCTCTGAACTTACTACTGTAGCCCCTCTCGTTGGACAAATAAGACAATATCTGGATTAACTAAGTGAATCAATAAATAAGCTTGTGAAGCTTGCTTTGGAAACAATGAGGGATAAATAATCTAATTATTATTTGGGTTTCTCTCAGTTTGTGGCTAGGACTCTTAATTATTGCCATATAAATAATAGCTTCCTTTGGAGAAGAGAGATTCCTTTCTCATTCCATCGGATGACAGATGGAAGTCTTTTTGTAAAGGTTGATTTAATGGGGGGAGGGAAACTATGAAGAACATGTCCTCCCTACTTATCTACGTGTGGCATCTACGTATAGCATGTGATATCACTACTATTTATGAATTTTTTTTTTAATATTTACACTCATAGTCAATTGATACACATATTAAAGATGGATTTATAAATAGAAATAATCCATCAAAAAAAACTTTTGTTGGTAATTTAAAGTTTATCGATGAGTCCATCAATAATAAAAATATCGATGAATTTATAAGACAAAGCATGCTAAAAAAAATGATCTGTTTCATTCCATCGATATCTCTATTGGTAAATTTAATATATTACCAACAGGAAAACCGTATGTCATGCAATCAGTATTTTTATTTGTCCATCGATATATCCATCGGTAAAGATAACATATCACCGACATAATATATATATATATATATATATATATATATATATGTAATTATACCGGCGAGTTAACAATAGTAGTGAGATTTGCAGTAATTCTTTTCCAACTTTCTCTGGAATATACCGACAGAGTTGTTTCGTCGATAACCACATCAGTAATATTTTAAAAATATTTTTAAAAAAATATATATTGAACAGAAGTATAAAATAATTAAAATAATATAAAAATTAAATATTTATTACAAATTTAAATATTTGTATGTTAAAATACAATAAATCTAAAATAGAAATGACGCTAGAAGAGGCTGGTTGTTGCCAGGATCGTGAGGCCAATTAGGGGGTGCACATGTACCACTTATCTGTCATCTCATCTTCATTACTAATCGACAGAGTTCTTCATAATCAACAGTGAATTGTTCACATTTTTATTAAGATGGATCGTCCGAGTTTATACTCATTGGTACATCGCCACGAACTCCAGATTTTAAGTGCTCGGAATCGATTGTGAGCATCCAATAGTCGAAACACTACAGGCCATCCATAAATTCTCAGTTGTAGTGTTAAAGAGTTCGTACACCTGATTTTTATATGGTCCACCGGACAATCCTGCCTCTAACCACAAATCCAAATCGATATCCGGATGGGTCGAAGAAATATCATCCCCGTATCTTTGCCGACCAAGAACAAACGCTTGAAGCACGGGCATCAACTCACGATGCAAGCTCGTCGAGTGCGATACTATAATATCGGGGGGTCCCTTCACAGCAGGATCCATTTAACCGCAAGTACAAGGCCCAATAGAAGGACAACCTTTCAATGTAAGTTTGTTTTGCTTTCACAACAACATGTTTAATAATTTTTTAAAAAAATAATTTTATCTAACAAATACAATTTTAGGTTTATAAACATTGAGGTTGCGAGAACAATAACATTGAACTTTAAATTGTTGATGAAAATTTTATTGTTTCAATTGAGCCAGGTTTTTAAACATTCTAAATAAAAACCGCAGGTCTATGCATGGTTTTCAAGGTTCAATATTAGTATTAACTTAAATATTTATATATGTTAATTTGGTTAGTTTATTGAAATTATTGAAATTTTCCTTTTATAAATTTTTACTTCAGGGGAAAATCTGAATGGGAGAGAGCCGATAATAATATTATGAGGAGGGTTTGAGAGAATCACGATGCAATTAGGTAAGATTGAATTCAAGATAATTTTTTTAATTCCAGATATTAAAATTTTATTTTTCATTTACTAATAGATAATTTATTTATACTATATAGGTTGCGTGATTTTGGTACGAGGCACAAAAGAAACCCAAAAAATATGTGAAAGAATGAGGTTACAGGCTGTAATGACATGGCGGTTTGGAAGGATTTCAGACTGCGTTTAATGTGACAGTCACAATCCGATGCGAAAAATCAGAACCGACATGTTCACGGTTCTGTTACCATGTACACCGATGGCTCCATTCCTTTCATTTTGCATGCGAAGTGGATGGTAGGATTTTTTTTATTACATCCTTTTTTATTAGTTTTTTTTATAAATATATTTAACTGATAACATTTATATGCTGCAGGCTATGGTTCTTGGATGCAAGTCAAGCCCGATGGAGCTTTTTGTTGAAATGTATATTGGTTTTCAAACACTTTTTTCTTATGTTATTATTTTCTTGAATTTGATATATATTTTTTTCTTTTTAGGATATATATAACAGTCGGTTGAAGGATAGAAACAAGGATGATCCTTCGATCCATCCGGATTTGTGATTGGAGATAGGATCGTTCGGTGAACCCGATAGAAATCAGGTGTGCGGACTCTCTAACATTACAATCAAGCACTTGCGGATGACCCGTAATGTTTTGACTATTGAATGCTCGCAATCAATTCCAAGCACTCAAAAATTCAGAGTTCGTGGTGATGTTAGACCAACTAGTACAGGCTCAGATAACCCATCTTAATGAAAAATATGAATGATTCACTGTTGATTATAAAGAACTTCGCTAATTGGTTATGGAGATAAAGTCATAGATAGGTGGTATATGTGCAACCTCTAATTGGCCCCACGGTCCCCGCGACGACCAGCCTCTTCTAACACCGCTTTTATTTTAGATTTTTTTGTGTTTAAATATAAAAATATTTAAATTTGTAATAAGTATTTGATTTTTATATTATTTTAATTATTTTCTAATTCTGTTCAATATATTTTTTTAAAATATCACTGACGGGGTTACCAATAGAACAACTACATTGATGTAATCCAAAAAGAGTTGGAAAAGAATCACTGCAAATATCATTACTATTGTTAACTCATCGATGAAATTATAGATGGTATTCTATTGACGATATGTTATATTTACTGATGGAGAAATAAAAACACTGATGGCATTATATACGGTTTTCTTGTCGATGATATGTTAAATTTACTAATGGAGATACCGACAGAATGAAGCAAACGAATTTTTTTTGTATATTTTATCCGTCTGTAAATCTAACGGTATTTTTTTTTTATCAACAAACTTATTAATATACCATAAATTATTTATGAGAGTTTTTTTCAACTAATTGTTTCTATCCATAAGCCCATCAATAATAAATGTACTGACAAACAATGAGTATAAATATTGACAAAATTTACATAGATAAAACGGTTATACGAGAGAGAGTGTCTCATGGTTATATGGGAAAGAGTGTCTCATGAAGTTTCTAAGTAGCACTCGGGATGTTGCTTGTCTTCCAGTGAAAAACAAGATTCTTCTATGCTACTTTACACTTTGTGCTTTAAGAAAGATTCTCTCTTCTATTCACCAGTGCTTTACATCACCTCCATGAGGAAGTTGTAAACAGAATCTTCTCTCTTTCCAAGCAATCCAAATAGTACCACATGCTTTGGATTGGATATTCTACCATGATTTTGAGTTTGGATTAAAAACTTAATTAATCTCACATTCTTGCAATCTCATCAGCTTGCAACTAGCATAAGAACCTGTATGGAACCATAGCAACAAACCCAATTTTATCCTGTTTCACCAAATATCAAAATCTGAAAGGAAAAATGAGAAAAGAGGATTGTTGCTTCTTTCTCATAGGTTCGTTATAACATACACTTTATTCTAGCAGCTACCTTAGCTAATTGGGACAGAGTACACGAATTCTAGTTTGTGGAATATTTCTAAAACGAATCATGTCCTGTGTTATAGTAATTATATCTCACATCTTTTTTGATGGAGTAGTTAACAAATTTATTCAAGAAACAACGCATATTATACGTGAGAGATGAATGCATATTTAGTTATTTTTTTCATTTTTCGTGTTAAAAAAACAAGTTCAGCAAAAGAAAGGTATACTTACAAAGATCCAATTGGGCTGGCTGGCTTGTTTCAAAATCATTTAATTCATCCGGATGGAAAGCCAAGGTTTAAGAGAAACACAAGTAGTATACCCTTGAAAATGTTCACCGGCTGTTTATGTGGGAGCTGGTGGGTCATCAAGGGCATTGTTGGCCGGACAGTCTGCCACCCAAATCTGGTTTATACTTTGGCTACAGTTCTTTCGCCTCTATTTTTTTTCCAGTTGATTGACTGAAACCATTTAAGGCCTTTGACCTCATCCCCTTCACCAAGACCACTGCCTGACCTCCTGATGGTTCTTCTGCAGCAGCCACAAAAAAGACGAAAACTCCGTTGTTTTTTTGAGCTCTTATTTTGGAAAAAGGAATTCAAATAAACCGTAGAAGAGTGGACAAAATCACAAAAGTGTATACTTACTCCTTTCAGAAAAGAGGGAGCTTCACTGCTAAGATACGGTAGAAGTTTGATTCTCTTTGATAATTCTCTCCTGAAGCTTCTTTCTATTCGAGTGTGTAAATGGGGGCTGAGACAAGAAATTTAGAGATCATTTCCAGAAAAAAAAAAAAAAAAAAAAAAAACACAGTGCCTCCTGTGAAATTTCTCTTAATCTTTGCCAGTCTAAAAGTGGTCGGGATAACCTGCATGACAGCTATAAGTTTCAGGAGCTCAACTTGTACAATTTTAATATCTTTTGAAAATGAAAACTGTGAACTTTAATGAGTTCCATAAATCCTTCCAAAGAATAAGAGTGCATGGGCAGAGGGCCATTACATGCCCATCAGCATCCAAGATAATATTTTCAGGTTTAAGATCCTGATGTGCAATCCTGGACTTGTGAAGATGGGAGAACAAAATATCTTTGGGATCAAAAAATTTAAAACAGGTATTAAGAGGCATTTTTGTATTATTTTTTCTTCGTTGTCAATTTACACCGGGGCATTTTGATATTTGAATATCGATAAAAAAAATTAAAAAAAATAATAATTAAATAATTAAAATACTCTTAAAAGCAAAAATCTTAGAGTGAGTTTCGAAGAGATTTTTTCATCTTTATCAGGTTATCTTAAGGGAAATTTAACATTTAACTGATATTATATATATATAAAGGTATAAGTGCATGTGGTGCACACGCTAACATGTAGGAGGAGCTCAAACACTTCAAGAGTGTGTCCGATGTCTTTTAACATCTAAAAATACTTTTCTATCGTGTTGTTGGAAGTGTCACTACATTCTCTTACTGTGGGTTCAGAATATGTCATTGTTGGTGGGGCAGTTTATCGCTAGTGAACCTTTTTCTTTTCTTTTCTCTCTCCTCTCCTAAAATTATAGCTTGGCCTTCTTTGTTATTAGTATTTCACCTTCAGTCTTTATTTTTTTTTTATTTTTTATTTTTGTTCTTGTTCCTTTAATAGAAGTTTTATTTGTTTTTAATTTTATCTTTTGATCTCAATTTTCCATGTATTATTTTTTTCAATTTGGTCCTTATTCTTTTTATTCTTTTAGGCCTTCTGTTGAATTGATTTTTCTTTTCGATCTCACCATTCAATCAAAAATTTATTTGTATTTATTATTTTAATTTTGATCATCATTCTTTTATTTTATCCTTAATTTTATTAAATTAATTTTTGTTTTCAATTCCATCAAAGATAAAATTTATTTTGTATTTCAATTTTGATCCCTGTTCTTTTAATTTTTATTTTTTTTTTGTTTTGAACCCTTTTATATTATTGAATTTTTTTTTCAATTTCATCTTTTAACATTTGATTGATTGAGAATTGAGTTTCATAGTTTTTCTAGATAGGGGTCTTTCAGTCTAATGACCCGAGTTACAACTTTGAAAAGTCAACGCAAATTGACATTGCTTTTTTTTTAAAAAAAAAAAAGGAGAGAGAGAGGCTCTGTGGTTTTCATCATTTTCTTTTCTATCGAGTTATCCCGATCTTTTGACCTAGGCTGCAAGTTTGACTAAATAATCTGTGTTGGCTCAACCCTAATTGTTAGGATTATAAGTTTGTTATACTAACTCGAGCTGAATCAAACCAATGTTTTTAGATCCTTTACTACCCAATTTCATCATTCCATAATGGGCAAGTAATTATTAAGCTACATTGTTTGCCGTCTATTAAAAAAATATTTTTTCTAAGGTTATTGTGATTAGTTTTTGAAATTTGGTTTATATGTTGTTTTTGTTTATTTTTTTATTGTTTAATTAAAATAAAACTAACTTTTTGAACCCAGATGAATCAATAACCCAAGATTTTTTTTTCTTTTTTAAAATGTGTTTTTAACACTTGAATATCATTTGTTATGAAAAAAAAAATACCTATAGCGGTCCATAGCTAGTCTCATTCTATGAGAAAAACTCAAACCTAGCTTGATTTATTAAAAACAATTATCACTTGATGTTAAATCAAATAAGGTTTCAATCTTTCATGTGAGGCCCATTTCATAAATTTGATTGAGAAAATCACAAATAGTTAAATTAAAAAATTTCACATATTAAAAGATAAATGAAAAATAATTAAAAATGTAGGAAAATGAACAAATAGAACTGACTGACTTGTATGCTCATGTTACACCGCATATGACCAAAAAATATTTAAACATAAGAAAAGTATCCTGATCCCAGGGATTTTTTTTATATTATTATTAAATTTGAAAAAATAATTGTTGAGTTTTTTTTTTCAAGATAAATTTTTTATCATAGTGAACACAAATATTTTAATTGGAATTATTTTTTTTATTAAAAAAAATTATGATTGTTACATCAAGATAACAAAAAAATATTCAAAATAATATATTCTTATTTTATGTGTAATTAAAAGGTAAAAAAATTATAAATATAGTAAAATCATGTTCAGAATCTATTTAAAATTTTAAAAATAAAAAAATTGAATAGAATTTTCGTGAATAATTTATTATTAGTATTACTGTTTTCATATCATATACATAATCAAAATAATATGTTCTTATTTTATGTGTAATTGAAAGCTAAAAAAATTATAAATATAGTAAAATCATGTTCAGAATCTATCTAAAATTTTAAAAATAAAAAAAATTGAATAGAATTTTCATGAATAATTTATTATTAGTATTACTATTTTCATATCATATACATAATATTAAAAAAAAATTATTAAAATTACAATAAAAATTTATAATAATATTAAAAAAAAATGTTAAAATTGAAAAGTAAACCAATCTAATAAGGTTTTGTTGAGTGAAAAAAAAAACCAAATGAAAACCAATAAAAAAATTAGAAAAAAGTCAGGCCTAGCATCATACTCACAGGAGCAAGTAGATCTGCGCACCGGACCTTGATCTATTGAATTTTTTTTATTAAAACAATAACATGTTCACCCCTTATTATATTCTTTTTAAACAAAAATGTTAGGTAACATATCACGTGTCACAATTTAAAAAATTATTGGTGACAAACTCAAAATCTCAGCAGCTCCACGTGTGCGAACCAACTTATCCACAACATGAATTAATATGAAACGGTTAAAAATAATATATTAAGATGCTTTACTTCTTAAATAAACAATATTAAAGACTCATGTTAAAACTGAAGATTAAACAAATCTAATAAAGTTTTTTTTGGAGTGAAAAAAACCAAAACAAAACCAATGTAAAAAAAAATAGAAAAAAATCAGGCCTTGCATCTTACCCACGGGAGCAAGTCAGATATGCGCACTTGACCCTGATTTATTGAATTACTTTTATTAAAAAAAATAACATGTTCACCCCTTATATATATATATATATATTAAGATGCTTTACTATTTAAATAAAGAGTACAACACTATCAAAAGAACTTCAAATTTTTTTGAGTATTTAAGAAATTACCAGAAAAACAGATTTTTATTTTTGGTTTTGATGGAAGTAAAAAAGAAGTCTCTAGTAGACAGTTTTTCAATAATAATAACCAAAAAACTAATCCAGTCCTCAACAAACCTTAGAGGAGTATAATTCTCCAGTCTCCACACTCCAACTTCCAAGAAAATATAGACCTTCGGCCATGTTGTGCAGGGAATCTTTGTCATCTCCAGCGACTCGGTTCTACAAGAGAGTATTCGGCCACAGCATTGCCTTTTATTACCAGATATATATATATAAAAGAACCATGGGCAGGACATGAATAAAATCACAGTTGCAAAAATTACCTCTTTATATAAAAATACCAATCATCATAACATGGAAGACATTTCCTTTCCACCCACCATTACACACTAAAATTACATATTTATACCAAAACTTTTGACCCCAAAAATTGAAACCAATGCGGTCCAAACCACTCAAAGATCTCAAATCATTTGAACAAAGATACAAAGAGCCACCCATTCTCTCCCAATCACCATGAGGTGGTGTAACGATTCTCCTGAAAAAATTGGAGAAAGGTCAATAATACACAATGATGAATGAGTATAAAAAGGCTAATTCGCATTCAAGTGACTATCAAATAATGCCTAATCAAAATGGTGCCCTCTCCCCTATGATACAGTGACCAAATTCAACTCAAGCGGCCTTAAAGCTCCTTGAACAATCTCCTGAACTGTTCTGTTACGTCTACAAACATCAGAAAGCTCCTCAATTGGAGCCATCAGGGAGTTGACATCGATCCCAGATGCTGCATCGGCCAATGCTTGACAAAAATTTATTCGTTCCACTTCTGTGACTGCTGTTGATGGAATTAAAGAAACACTCCCCCTGGCCCACTCCAGTGCACTTGCTCCATATGCACGAGTTAGTGCTACTAAAGCATATGTTACCTGCAAAAAAAAAGAAGCAGCAGCTTCCTTCAATTTCTGAAATAACACCGAGCAGTAATTTACTCCAACAACTGTCGCCAATAAAAATTCTGGTCAAGAATATGAGCTACCGTTTCTAATCGAGAACAAGGTAGTGCTCCAGTTAATGAGGCAACCAAAATTCTGGTGATAGTGACACCTCGGGGAATGATGACACTGTCTCTGATAGTTAAATATTGTTCTCCCATGGTAGACTTTGCAAGATCAAAGACATCTGACAAGAAAGTTAATATGGAATTGGAGGCCTCTCTGCAAAGATTGAAAAATAAAATAGGTGATGTGAAAAGGCACAATTCACTTTGGAAGCATGGAGTTTGAAAAGAATCAAAACTATAAATTTAAGAGGATGCATGTTTATTTCTAAAGTTTCATAAGCCCTACCCAATTTCCAAAAAAACAAAAAACCCTGCATGGGACAAGAAAATGCAGAATAAGGAATAATAAAATGCTAATCTGATACCCAAGGAATGGACTCAGATGCAAGGAGGAAAGCCATGAATACATCACAGACATGATTTGGCACACATTACAATAAATAGCTCCATGTATCACTTATTAATGCAAAAGGTGAAACACGGATCAGTTTGTATTCAACATGCAATTGTGATGTCAAGTATTTTAATAGATTCCGTGCATCTGATGAACCTCCTTGGCACTTGTTACATCACAAGGTAATGGAAATTACATGAATTTATAGTTAAAAAAAATGTTCATGTATTAACATATTTATGCCCTATTGTGTCCAAATTTTCAAAAATTGATGCATCAACATATCAGTTCTGTCATATCCTTTTCACTCTGCCTAATATGCCATGAAATCATTTATTTTCATAGAATGTATCCATTGAAAATAAACACTATCAACATCTCATGCATGCATGCATTGACATGCATTTAGACATGTGCCTAGATGAAATATTAATTGCAATGGCCAGGTGTTCTCACACAGATATAGAGAGTTATACCTGTGTTGTACTGTGATGCCAATCATTGAGCAATCCACTAATGATGGGAATACAGTGGATGGAATAAATACTTGAGGGCAATAGCGAATGCACCTCGATGCCAACAGAAAACAATCATCTGCTATGTCTGGTCTGGCAGTAAAGTCCTGCACAATAAATGCAAAAACGATTCAATACCACAAGTGCATGCCCCTGTAGAAAATTTGATCAACATAAGGAAATGCATTGCTGTGGAACCTTGATATTGGTGAGAAGACATGTTGTGCACTTGAAGAGGGTTTCAATCAAAATTTTCAGATAGTACGCACATGATGGGTCAGAACCAAATATCTGCATCCCAAGATAATATGACAGTTGATTTTACAATTAAACAGAAATTTAAAAAAATGCAATATATTTAAGGAAGAAAAGACGTGCCTTTATAACTTCACTGGAGAGATAAAGGAAGCATGGCTGGTGGTGCTGCTGGAACAGGCCTTGAATCTCTTCTAGCATATCTCCAATTGTGATTCCCATGAATCTTCCAGATGTTCTCACCTACAGAAAACTCAAGTTCATTACTATCTCAGGGTATAGATGATTTCTTACTAAACAAATCACTAACAAAATACAGCATCTTTGTTACTCTACCAATTAAGTGAAAACTACCAATTAAGTGAAAAATAGAAGTTCACATGTATACTTTATCATTATGTGCACACATCTATAGAGAGGAGTCAGTTGTACATTATACAAAAATATTACCCGACATCATCAGAAAGTAACTTTAACATTAATGAACCAACAAAGCTATTTTTGAGATGGCTTGGAAAAAATAGTTAGACGCTCTTGACAAGGATTATTTTGACAGTTGAATTATAAAAATTGAATTACCTCTCATATCTAGTTTTCTGAAGTTCATGAGTAAAAGAAGTGAAGATACAACTAAGCAAACTCACAGCATATTTACAAGCTCGGCAAAGAGACTCCATTGTCTGCATATCCCAAGCACGACTTCAGAAAAGCACAGATCAGATAAGACAGAAAACCAAGATCAGGTAAGACAGAAAACCAAGGAATATTTAAACATGAATACTGCTTTTCTTATAGTACCCCGCATGTACTTACATGTCAAAGATTGCTTTCAAAATTGGCCAAAGCCTTTGAATTGCATCTGCCACAGCTTCTGGGTGATTTACATACCTGAAATTGTTTTTATTTGAAACTTGTGAATATTGATGAGGTAAATTAAACAAAATAAACAGAGGAAGTCAATCAAACCTAAAGATGTATGCTAGTCGATCAATATGAACTGTTAACTCTCGAGCAGGTTTCTTCTCCAATACTTCTGGACCGTGACTAATAATTTCCTGGTTGTTCACATTATGAACTTGCTAAGTATTATCAAACAAGAACGGTTCTGAAAAAAATCCATCAGGAATAAAACAACCTAACCTGTAGAGGAGTAACAACTGGCAAGCATAATTTCTCCAACGCCTGCTTAGCCTGGTCAGCTGGAAGTTCTGTAATGACCATGCTGCAAAACAATGCATAAACATCAAAATCAAGTGCTCTGAGCTATTGCGCTAATCTCCAGGACTCTCAAATAACAAATATACCTGAAGGCTTCAACCATGTGCAAAGAGTCCTCAGCAGAAACTCTAAAACTACCTCCCTCAATTACAGCACTGTGGTATATGGAAAAGAGTTCGTCAAAATATCCACAAAGCTTTCTCCGGCAATCTACAGTCAACATTTGATCCATGCTTGAGAGAAGGTTTACAAAATACAACACTAAATCACATAATGCAGTATCGATGAGACAATAGAGTGACAGAAAGTAGGATTCACAAGAAAAAGGACCAAATATAAATATCTTCTATGGAGTACAGGGCAAAACCGCTAATAGTAGGAGTAAAAAATGATAAATACTCACAAGGAAGAACAGTAATCATTCATGATTTGGAGGATATAAAGCACATACTAAAAAATTTTATCTTCTTCATTTTAGAGGTTTTCTCAACTTCATTTTGCATTTTAGCTGTTGACAAGCTAAACATGATTGTTTAGAATTTGCAATCATTCAGTTTCATCTTGCTATTCAAACCATAACTGTAATTCTCTTGGAACACAAAAACACTTGAAGCATAAATAGTTTCCCTCAAATCACAGGTTCAACACTAGAATATCTTGTTGAAAAATAAGAAACAATCGTTCACAAGTGATAACCAGCAAAAGATGTATTGGTTCAACTCCTTTAAATTTATATGGGTTATGTTTAATGCAACCCCTATTGATGTGTAAATAGAGTGGGATACAAGCCAAGGGTAGAATCCAGGACAGATGGGAAACAAAACCAAGGGCAGAGTCCAGGATGCCCTAAAACAACCTGCAGTTACCATATTCAACATAATCAACCACTTTCATTAAGGTGTGGAATTTACCTATCATGTACCAGACAGGAACAACCCCATGTCCCCTTCTTTCGTTTTTTTTTAATATATTATTAATAGTGTCAAGCAATAGCAAGGAGAACAAGCAATCTTCCTGGAATTCCTTCGAATATTGGCTGATTTAACTTCTTAAAAAGCCTCTAAAGCAGGAAGTTATGAAAAAGACAAAATAAATAACTTTAGGACCCAAAACCCCTTTAGAAGATCCTCAAAACAAGATAGAACCTTAAAACATGCAGAATCAAAATCCATATGCCTTCATCACCACCTTTCACTAATAAGGTTAACAAACTTCAAAGCATACAATTGGCATTAGTTCATCAAGTATCAAGGGTTTTAATTCCAATGCCATCAACATTCTTTACAGATACAACTAAGACCCATCCAACATGTAGACCTAAAACACAAAGCTTTGTTCAGTAAAGGAGAGAGGATCAGAATATGCTCCACAGAAATTAGAAGGCAGAGTGTTAACAATTGTTATTATATGCACAAGAAACTTGAATGTTGCTAACTTACACATACTTCTCTAAATTCAAATGCTCCTAAAGCCAAAAACAAACAGCGGTGAAAATAATTACTCGACTAAAGAGAACAGTACCATCACAGATGTGTCTGAATGCCACTGCCGCAGCTGCTGCAGAATCTTCTGATTTACTCATGCCACTCAGCAGAACTTTAATGACTGAAGACAATAGAGGAAATCCATCTGATGACGCATCAAACCATTTTGAATATGCCCCAATCGTTAAGCACACTGAAAATTTGCCATAACTTAGTAACTTCAGATTTCACATCCAGAGACAACTTGCTTGGTGAGGCCAATGCACTGGAGGTTAGGATGTCAAACCAAGTGAATCTGTAACTTGAACAGAGATGGTTCACCATCTCCACTCCACACTAACATCTACAACCACTTGGTAGAAAGCATTAAATTTTTAAAACAAAGAAAATAGAATCTACCAACCATGAAGGTTAATTACCTGTCTGGAGCAATTGGGGCTCATGAGGAAGTTCCAAAAGCAAAGACATAATCTGTTTGAAAAGAGTCAGCCAACAAGATTTCTTATGTTCTGAGAGTTCTGAACTAAGACAATCTGAAATCAAGTAAACTATTTACAATCCATAAACTGCTAAATTAAGAATATGGACATAAACAAGGAGTCAATTTCTGGCTATAAGACTAAAGGAGCAATAGGTTTTGTCCATATTATGATTATATATAAATATTATCTATCAACCAAATACAGTGCCAAGTGCTGTTTTTCTTTTTCTGCTTTCAAATTCACAACATAAACAATTAATGCACCGATCACAATATTTAAGAGATGCTAAAATTAAGGACCATAAGACAAGCCATGCAACTTCGTTACAAAATAAAAGACAAACACAATCAAATAGTAGATATTTGAAGAGTTAAATGATTTCCCAACATAAGAAAGAAACAGCAACATAGCCACACCTGTAAAATAGAAGAGCCCTCAACATAATACAGTGCGAAAAGCAAAAATCCAAGAAAAAAAGGAATTTCAGAGATGTATTACCTTGGGCATTACTTCAGCTTCGACTGTTGAAACATAATTTGATATAGCTCTGATGCAAAACAGAGCAGCTTCAGCTGGATGCCATTGATTGTGTCCATTCCCCAAGCAGGTTCGGGCCTTCCACCATACAAAAAGATACATGATTCAAACAGAAACATAATTAAAAAGGATCATTGAAATATTCCTTGAGGGTGGCATGCAAAAAGATTCTCATATAACCCCTAAAAAAATTAATCCATATAAAGCATGTGCCCTCTTTAGGAAACAAGACAGTTATGGCACAGCATTGCAGCATGGAAGGCAATCTGAGGAAAACACCAGAAGCAACAAGATCTCTATAAATGAGGCTCCAAAAGTTTTAATCGCAATGGTAAAATAAAGCATGGTTATTGAAACGCCAGATTTTCTTTGCTGCATTGATGTTGTTGAAAGATATGATCACCAAATGGCTTTTCACAAGATTTCTGTTTAAATCAGTGTTATTTCCATATGAAATAGCTAAATTGGTCTGCAAAATGGAGGGTAGTCCTCACCCAATCCAAAGGATTTTCCTCTGGTAGGTTAAATCCCAATCCTTTGATTTGTAAAAGAACAGTATTGCACTTTGTAAGACAAATAATGTCAACAGATGTCATTATAGTTATCTCTCAGTTCCATTTTGAAACTAAAATAGTTCTGAATACAATTGAACCAATTCTTGAACAACCAATTTACTACTCAAAAACTAGTACAAATCAGAGGTTTGGTTTATTTGAAAATTAATTCATAAAAAAATTTACACACAATTCCTGGATGCCACTAAAGCCTCAAGAAAGGATATGGCTTCCATTAGTAATTTGCACGCCCTGTTAGTTAAAATGAAGACTTAAACCTTAGTTTCCGGTTCCCAAGCATCTTTCCACAAAACCAAAGAGAATTGTTATGGATCAAAATATAATACACACCTCATAAAGTTTCACATAAAGAATTCTCAAAGTTGCATCACCGCCTAAAACTGATGCTGCATCAATTAATACATCCGTGACAGCTAGAAGGGTCACAGATTTTGTTAGTGTTGTAGAATATTATCTCAGGTCTCATAAAGGTAAAATATGAAACAGGCAGATTGAAAAAATTAAAGAGGCATATAACAAACTTAGCAATTGAAAGATACTAACAACAAAAGTGCAAGCAATGAACAGTTTTAAAACTATAGCAACAGAGGAAAATAATTTATCCAATTGAGTGATGGACAAGCAAACAAGTAAATCCAAGTTTTAAACAATATTTTGATTCGAATCATTGCAGAAACTAAAACCAAACGCTGGATTGTGCCAAGAAGCGTTTGTTTGATCAAATAAAGTGAAAGTGACTGATAAAAAGTTAAGAGGTTGAACCGTTTCTAAAATTTCAAAAACAAATAAAAACTCAATTTCTATCATTGAACTCATCACATGTAAGTCTCTCTACCAAACTCATTGGCATCAGCTACATAAACCAGCCACCTTGACAATCTGTTTTGGGCTAACTTCTATTATAACCTCACAATTTCTATCACAGAACTCAAAACCTATTTATGTTTCCTTCAAAACTATCTAAAAGTACATTTTTTCCAATAACATAAATCCAATGCCTCAAGATCACCAATACTAGGAAGTTAGCACTTTTTTTTCACACTTCTTTCAAAATAATTGCTTATCAGTAATCTTGTTAATCATCTGACAGCATAACCCAGTCAGAAAGAACAAAGTACGATGAGATTCTTACAGTTTTATACTACAGTAACCTAAAAGGAACAAGACACTTTGTCTTAAATAATGGCATTTGGAATATGCTCGCAGTGAAATACAATCAATATTAAATTGCCTTTACATGCCTTTTGTTTGCTTAATGATTTTTGAAATATTCAAAACAATGCTAAAGTATTCTCCAGAAAGCTTATGACAGGACAAGCAAAGGAATATCCAATATCAAAGAGCCAATCATTACCATATCTTGTCTGTTTGAATTCCTTGAGATCTTCAACTGACAGGGTTTGATAATCTTGAGGATATTTAACTCGAAAGCTAACCTGTGATGACAAACCATAACTCTTTAAGATCTTTTATGAAACATATAACAAAGGAAAATGGTTATTTTTAATGTGCATGCTTTCACTTACTGAAACTATAAACTAATTCTCCTTCCCTTCAGTGAGCAATTACAGCTTAAGAGAAAAAAAGTCGGCCAATAAATGTTCCATTTCTCATAAGCATGTATTTATTGGCAGAGACAAACGAAACTTCACAAACAAAAGGAAATTGATGTGAACTTTTGGTAGGCTAATTATGGAAATTGCAAATTCTGTGGTTGTAAGCAAATAAGTAGGAAACAAAGATGATAAGAACTCTAATAATTAAGCAACCAAAACCAGGGAGTACATTATCAAATCATTACTCTTGATTTATAAAAAATTAAGCAGTGCATTCATAGCATAAGATGGATAAGAACTATAATAACCAAGAGACCAAACATGGGGAGGCTAAATACTGCTTTCACTGTAACTGCTGTGTTACATACTACATTGATAGCTAAAGTGTGAGCAGTGCAGCTTCAGTACTGCATAAATTTCTATGAGCATGCTTTGGCCAAACATCAGTAATGCATGTGCTTCTCTCCATTAGATACAACGACATAGAAATAAAGTCAGGACATTCCGTTGCAAGGTATTAACAAAGCAATCCCAACAAATGGATGCAAGAAAGAGTGATAATGACAAAGGTGAGCAAACAATAGTGATATCATCCAGAGTTGCCTAGCATTATTTGGAGAAAGAATCTTCTAAGGGTATAAAATCACATACTAGTAACCTAAGTTGTTTCCACTTCATGATTGATTTTTGGGATAGAAGCTTCTTATAATATGCAAACATGCACTACTATTTGAAGTTGTTTCACAATTGACAGAACAAATATTGAGTTCCTGCACTTATTAACAAAAAAACTCACCAGGGACACAAGGGACTCATAGGCTGAGTGAAAAACTTGCAGCCTCCTACTTCTCTCAACGTCAATGGATACTTCATTGCCAAATGAAGTATAGGAATCCCTGGTAGATTAGAATCATTATATTCAGACTTCCTGTAGAAAAGGACGCAGCTAATGCAGTAAAATTCCATATGGATTCACCTCTTAGTCAAGATATGTTGAAGATTGTGCCAGAAATTAAATGTCATTGAAGCAATATCATATTCTGGGTGTGAAGCAACTTCTAATAATGCATTTACTATCATCATTGACTCATCAGAACCTGGAAAAAGGGGGGAATTTCCAAAAATGCTAATCAACTGAAAAAGAGAAAGATGACAGTACAAAACTGGCTTTGTTATTCAACCACGAGCACTGTGTTGCTTCAAAGAAAAGTGAACAATAAGAAGCATAACATTTACACCTCAAGGTGAAAAGAAAAAACAAAAACTTTGTACTAGTTGCTATAGGTAGGAAAAGTATATACCAGTTGCAATCAGCTCGACATACGAATCACCCATGTCTGCAAATAATCTAGCAATGGCCTTCACATCTTCTTCATCCTAAAAGAAACATCATGTTAAAATTACAATATCTGATTTGCTATATGGTTCTTGCTATGTCAATGTACGCAAATATGTTGGAAGAGCAACTCCACTAAAAAATTAGATAATGAAAGGACATAAAATTTCAAGCTTAGAACACCTCCATAGTGCAATGGATGGTAGAGCATCTCCAATTAAAAAACAAAATGCTAGGGAGGAATTAAAGCATGAATATTATCCTTCAATCACTGGCACTGGCATGCAGCTCCTTTTAATAAGAAATTTCAGGAGCCAACTTCCATCAAAGGCAAAAAATTAGAACCGAGTCAGCTAATTATTGATTCACACCAACTCACACAGAATTCCTTATTCATTACCATCCAGTGAATGTAAAGCCATTTATCAATTAGAAAATACAGATCATTTTGGCCATCATCTTCATATTGTTCCAAACAAAATGAAATATTACATATGGGGGGCAGACAGATGCTAATTATCTTAATCTTATTATTCATTTGAATAGAACATGCCTCATTCTGATAATGGAAACCCCCATCAACTTCAGTCAACAATTGATCTTTTTGAAAAGACACATCAGAGGCATAATTATAAAAATAAAGCGCACACGCGCACATATATATATGGATTCATGTATTATATGCAAATTTTCTTTACATCGTATCATTTCTCTTGCTTAACTGTATATTAACAATAATCTCTATTCCCCTCACACATTACAGTTTCTTATTGAACAGCACATCCATCATTTCACATAAATCCAAATTTGTCTCATAAATTAATTTATTTTTATCAAATTTGGATGCAGGCTTTGAATAGTAAGTTTTCTTTAAAAGCTGCATAAACTAAATATGAATAACTACTCCATAACCAAGAAATTTTAAAAGCATTTCCATGAAATTCACTAGCAGTCAACCTTGAGGTCTTGAACCCTATTTAGAGTGCATAGGCAGCATCACTATTGCAATTCAAGGTCTACCCACCCCAGCAACAAAACAGAGTGAATGAATTCAAATGAACCACACACCATTTTAACAGGGCCCATTGTTTTAAGTTATTGGTTTAGTAGATCTAATATTATATAGTATCATCACTGATTGGGCTACATAACCGCAACAGCAATATGGAACTTTATGAATGCAATACCTTAGAAGAATCTCTGAGTTGCTCCTTTAGACTCATGACTTGAGGCACAATCACTTGAATTAAAGGCATCTGCACAGGAATGCCACCAGAGTTTCCAGCTGTTGTGTAATGTATCAATTCTGATATGACTGCAAACATTTAGGAGAGTAGAAGACTAAGTCTAGGACTCCAAACACACCTACAGATCCTATAGTCCTCTACAAATTACAACTGTGTTTGACTGCCATCTACACAATGGTTAAGATGAAGACAAGATGTATGATTGACATGCAAAAAGATTTCATGAATAATAACAGCATCTTCCTGAAACACTGGGAAGAGGAGGAAATCATTGAATATGTTAATCATCCTACTTTAACAGGGGAAGAAAGGTGGGTTGGAAAGAAAAGGAGATACAGATTTAATACATGTAGATATAGTTCCCAAAACGCATACAAGAATCAAAGATGCAACAGGGTAAATGCAGCAACTTCGTTGTTATGGATCAAGATCAGGATAACATCAAATATATTCCTAAATTTTAAAACTTAACAGAAATGAACAAAAATGATGGATCACCAATATGAAATTACATAAACTGCCAAAATAATTTTGAGCATATATAGCTGGTTTCAACTACAATACCATTTACAACTGCCTCTGAAAGGGTCTCAGAATTCAAACTTGATAGAGCTGTATACACCAATGGATGACAAGCAAGCACAGACCCAGGGATCCTGAACCCAACAGAAGTTAACATAAGAACCACAAAATTTTGGGTGCTCTCAGAAGGCCAAATTAGAGAAGACCAACATTGGTAATAATATACTGACACCAAGATGGTGCTAACAAACACAAAACCTAGTGATAAATCAACATTGGAACAAAGGAAGTCGTTGGCAGTTTGTTTATGGAAAAAACATTACAGGAGGAATGAAAGTAAGAAGAAATAAAAAGGGCAGAAAGTCCAAGAGATATCATAATTTTGGTTCCTCTTGTTTGGATTAGATTGAAAATGGGGGAAGAGGAAATCAGAAGGTGACTTTTTGTTATTTGGAACTAAAAATCTGAGAGAAGGCAAGGAGCTAAAATTTTGAATTTCAAAAATACTTCTTCACAGTTCATCAATTGATAAGAGATGAATGAAAGATGATTTTGAATGTGATACTCTAATTCTACAACTTTTTGAAGGTGCATACATAATAAAAATCCAAGCTCCGTAAACTCTTTCCCCACTTTCTTCTCATTTTGGAAACATTGATTGATGTGGCCCTGGGCTAAATTTTTCACCCCTGTTTTCTCCTAAAAGACAGTTGGATTCCTCCCTCAATTTCATCTCTTTTATCCGCTCTCACTCCCCCCACTCCAAACATAAGGTGATTTTGCAGGCTACTTGCAGCATGACGTCATATGAAAGCAAAATGGCCTAATGTGCATAAAGTTTTCTTGGACATCAAAATGAGGATGTTCTCTTCTTTTCTCATAATAAAAAAATAAAAAGAAAAGACAAGGATGATTTTCCAGGTGGACAATGACATTATTGAAATTCCAAATAATTCGACCACTAGATCCAACTCTTGCTAGAATTTTCTACATCATCTCCTGTCAAGCACCACTTTAAACTACCAATCAGGTTTCACAATACAATTTCCCGCTACTTCAAATCAATAACAAGATTGCTTAACCAAACATATGCATGCCCAAGAATATAAATAAAAGGAAATGCATACCCATGCCTTAGTCGAATCCAAGAAGAAAATGCCTCAAGAACCTGATGAAAGAAGGACAAAATGACCCCATTTAATGCACCATTTCGAGCAGATCTTTTACACGCCATTAACATACTAAAAATTGCTGACAGGTAAAAAAAAAAACTAGATAAGAAACATGCTAATGACAACATGGAAAGGGGAGAAAAGTCTTTTTCTGCTCTTTTAGGTCTGCTCTTAGAAGCTTATCAGGCATGCTTCTACAAGGAACAATACAAAATCATATGGCCCAATACAGAAAGAATAATGACATGGAATACCCTAAAAAATTACCGATTAATAATTGAAAATCAAATTGAAAAAATCAAATTGAAAGGGCTCAGAGATGATGTAACGATATTGTCAGAAATGAGGTCATGCATGTTGAAATGAATGAAAACTGATTTCCAAAGGTTGATGTTTACAATTCCATGGGATACAAAATTATTCGCAATAATGTTCCCCATACAAATAACAAGGTCAATCGTGGACAAGAAACCATTTATATCTCACCCATTGTATATCCAATCTTCATGAAAAATGAAATAAGGAATTTTAAATTAAAAAATAAAAAGTAAACGTAACATCTTATTTGCACCAATGCATGGTGGTTAAATGGGGAAGCACAACAGATGTGCTATGCTATCAAAAAATCCCCAATTAAACTGAAGGGTAAGTTTTAGCCCCTCCCTCAGTCCTTAATTAAGTGTCCTCCACATGTTACAAAACACATATACAGTTATTTATAATTTGTTTTTTAAGTTAGAAAAAGAGTATAACCTTTTCCTAAACTTCTAGAACATTAAAACATCCACTATTTAAATGAAAAATTTTCATTTCTTCTAATTTTAAATTTAAATTAAAACATTTACACAACTTAAGGAAAATAAAATTACAAGTAGACAGGAAATACTCCGAGGTAGTGAACATTGGATGGTAAAGAAACACAAAATATACATAAAATGAACATAATTGAGATGTGGATGTTAAGATGGATGTGTGAAAACCAGAGAATGGAATAGGTTCAAAGACAAGTACATTATGGGAAGGTGAAAGTGGCACCTATTAAGGATAAGGGAGGTCTTTCTGGTATACCTCTCCCCTTCCTCTCTTGGAACATCAATTCCATTGCTCTTCCTAACTAGTGCATCTATAGGCAAACTACAGAATGAAACTGATTAAACACTTTTGCACATAAATATTACTAGAAACTTAGTACCATCACCCATCACAAGAAACCCAAAAAATGTAAGCTAATAAAAATCGGTCCAATTTTGATTTAAATTCTTGATTTCACATCAATACTTGATTCCATCAGAAAGAATTTGCAAGCATGCCTATCAAAAAAATATGAACTTAAGAGGAACCATAAATGAGCAATGCACTTATCCAAAACAGTACCTGACAAGGATGAATTGGCATTATACAATTTGTGTGCCGCTTAATAGAAGTAGATGGGAAGAGAACAACATGAGGACAATTCTCACCTGCTCCTTTAGCTCACTTATTTTCAAGCAAGCTGTCAAAATATTAAGAGCGACCTCTATTTGAGAAGTGAGCTCGTTCTCGAATTGGCGGCGTCTTTCCGGACGAGCAGCTATCTTGTAGTTGAATACTTCCTGGAATGAATGAAAACAAAAACAGGTAACAAGAGGTTCAGCAATGCAATAAATTGCTAAGTCCTATTTTCCCACAAGCTAGGTAATTACAAGTATTCAAAAAAGATGTGCACAATAAACATGTTTTCATTTTTTGTTAAGAGTGATACAGAATCCCTCTCCCGATCACATGGAATAGCCTAAAGATTCACCAAACAACAAAGAGATATGGTGCATTAAAGCAAAACAGTATCCCTCCAGGAAGAAGAAAGCTATGCTTCTAAAATCATAACTAGCCAGACATGGAGGTATGTAGACTGCAATGCTTTACCTTGCAAATCTACCTTTTTCCTCTCTTAAAATATTGTCAATTCCAATAGGAGGAATGGAAATTGAAGACAAACAAATATCCTTTCTCTTGTCTCTTTTCTTGAGCTTGACTCAAATGGTTATGGGTAGGCAAGGCTTCCATGGATCAAGAAATCCCAACTCTTCTCCCTTTCCATCTCCCCTCGGCATTCATTGTTATGTAAAAGCAAAGACTTAGAAGATTACTTGTCATTTATCTTCTTCTTTTTCTTTTTTCTTTTTTCTTTTTTCTTTTTTCTTTTTAGCATAGACTTTAATTGTAAGTAGTTAGATACTTGTCATTTATCTGTCTGATGTTGTGTCATGTCAAGTTGATAAGGGTATTTTTGGGGTGAAATCCTGAGTCTGAGAAACTATGAGTGCCATTATGCGTCCTTGAAGCACGGATAAGAAAATAAAATAATACAAAAAAGTAACTAGAATACCTCTGGTAAAACTGTAAGCAACTCCAGAAATCCTGGTATATATTCTGGATGTGAAGTCATCTCATCCTTGAGCCAATTTACAATACCACCATCCCCCCAATCCTCAGGAGGAACTTGTACAGCCAAGGCAGCCACAGCAATGCTAATCTACAAGCCAAATAAATGAACTCCATATCATCTTGGCATCAAAATGTAACATTACAAGGGCATATGTAGAACTTTCATAATAATACCTGAGTCCTCACTTTAGGGGGGCCTCTGTGAAATTTTTTTAACAAGGTCTGCAATTAGATTCCATAGACAATATAAGCAAACAGTTAACATTACGCCAGCATGAGCATGCATTATGCACAAAACAATGAAACTCATTTCATATGAAATGTGGAACTTAAATGCTAATTTACATATTACAGGAGTCAAAAAACAAATCTGAATCTGATATCCAAGAAGAGAAACAGACAGATTACCAAAACCTACTCAGTAATATCTAATTACTTTTGTACAAAAAAATTCAAATTAACGTCTTCTTCTGCATGTGAATGAAACCAAGTTTCCCCTTGTAAAGTGCAGCTTTCAAACTAACTGACAGAAAAGGTGACCAACCCCTGTACTAATTTAGCTCTCCTCAAACTAATTATAGTTTTCTTAAGCTTGATGTCGAGTGTCTCAAGTCATCTCCACACACTTCTTGACAAGTACTAAAAAGCATTACAGTAATCAATATCAAAACATTACCCTCTTTCATCCAACATTCAGAAAAGAAATGACTACAGTCCTACTGTAGAGAAACTATCATAGTTAGTTTCAAAGGCTTGCGTATTATGTAGAAGTGCATTAATAATTCACAAGAAATTAAACCAACTTTTATCAGTAATGAGAAGAATGTTAGAAAGCCAACTCACATTTAAGGAACTACGCAATGGTCGAAAGGCTTCAGAGGGCAGTTCTTCAAAATCTCGTTGTACCTAACATCAAATACAAAATAGATTAAAGCTTACAGCATCGCAGAATTACAGGGGGGGGGGAGCTAAAAAGCAGAAAGGAAGGAACCTCCTTATGTTAAAGGAGCACCAAAAATATGGTAATGTTCATAAGAAATTGAGCATACAGTTAAACTTGGTGGAATTAAACGAATATCAAAGTTACCTTGCTTCTAAGAGTTTGAGAACAAAATATTAAGGTTTCCAGATTGCTAGTGGCATCGTGAAGCAAATTATCAGCAACCTAAATGACAAAAAAGACACTGATTAATATTTAATGAAACAAAAGGAAATAAACTAATTTAAACAGGTGGGGATTCAAAAAAAAAAAAGAAGCTAATAATTATAAAATTTCTAACAAACTGAAAACACAATAATTAATCTACAATGAATTGAAAAGACATAAATTAACTTGGGTTGGATAGTGGACAAAAAATGGTATTAACTGTAAAATTCCAAATAGAATAATTGCAACATAACATAGCTTCCAAAAATCCAAAGAAAAATGACTAATAGAATAACAAGTACAACAAGCTTTACAGCCAAAGTGGAGAGCGGAAACAAGACAGTTGGTAAAAGTATTGAGAATAAATTAGGATAGAGACTTCGATATTTATTCCAACACTGGTTAAGCCTTGCTATTATAATAACTTGAGGATCTATAAAATTAATATTCATGTAATGTAATCTATATGAGACTCATCTTTGGTATATATTCCGACTTCCTCGAAGAAAACTGAAAGAAACAGTACAAAGTTTCTAAGCAAGCCAAGCCCAAAACCACCCAACTAATAAAAGCCAGAACCTCAAAACAAAGCCCTAATCTCTTATCCTCGTTACAGAAATTTGCAAAAGCAAACAGATACCAGTTTTGAAATTAGATATGAAAAAAAAAAATACCAGAACAAAATGATTGTCCCTGCTCGACAAAATCTTCTCGCAACAACCTCTACCTCAAACCAGGTTTATGTACTAAATCTAAATTCTGTAACTGTAGCCATACGTCATTCATCACATCCTAAAATCCCCTTCTCGTGTTAGAAACATTTCTATCCTATTTTCAGCTCTAATGCAGAAACAAAAAGGGTCATATTTCTTCTAGATGGTAAAAATAACTCTAATTCGGAAAGTGAAAAAAAAAAAAAGACGAAGAAAAAGGTAAGTAGGTTAGCAATGAGATCCAAAAATTGAAACTTATAATTCTAATTTCTCCTAATTCCAACGTTTCTAGATAATTGAATAACGCTCCAATATAAAAAAAAAAAAAAAAAAAACGAATATTACAATCAACTCCTTCCACTGTACACGAAACAATTAAGCACACGCAACACTCAAATTCCAAACAAATTCAACACTATAAATTGTAAGAATTTATATAAAATGAAGCTGAGAAAATATTAAAAACAAATCCAGCTCTGTGAATCTGGTAACTACTTCACAAACCTAATTGATAAATCCATTCATAAAAGAAGAGGAAAAATGAAAGCAATAAAAAGTACCTGCCAGGCATCGATTGTGCGTTGAAAGTTTTGTAGCCATCGATCGGCTTCCATACGAAACACATCGTCTGGATGATGGTACAGCGCATTTAGAGCTTCTTTCACTGAATTTTGAAGCTCCATTTCTCAAAACAAAACAAAAACTTCACAGAGAAATCAAACGTTTAATTTATTATTATAATAATAATAATAGAGAGAAAGAGAGCTTCGTTTATTTATTATTTATTTTTCTGATAAAATGAGGGGGGTTTTGGCGCCCCGTCAATAGAAGATTTTATGGGTTTTGGGATTTTTGATCAGAGTAGTAGAGTTAGAGTTTTTGGGCCGTCTGATTTACTTGATGCAATTTAAAAATGGTCATTGACTTGTCAACGATCATAATGAATGATCCATTCGTACACGTGGCGGGTGACTATACGGATTATTATTGCTAGGGACCCACGAAACAGATTGTCAAATGAGGAAAGCTTGAGCGGATAAAGATAGGCGGACATGTGACACATCTTGATCTTGCACGCATTTTCTCGAGCAGGTTTATTTTTGTATTTTAAAATTATTTTAAAAAAATTTTATTTTTATTTTTTTATTTTAAATTATTTATTTATATTTTTAGATTATTTTTATATATATATTTTTAAAAATAAAAAAATATTATTTCAATATATTTTCATATAAAAAAATATTTTAACAAATTTTTAATCTAATTTATGATGTTTGGAATAAGTTAGTTATATAGGATTATAATTTAAAAAAATATATTTTTAAAAAATAAAAAATTCAAGAATGCCATTTGAAAAATAAAAAATTCAAGAATGCCATTTCTTAATAATAATAAATATTAAGAAATATCATTTTAAAAAATATAATATGTTCTTGAATTTTTTTTTCTTATCATATTTTTTTAATATTTAGTTATTTTTATATTACTTATTAAAATCATGATCCACAGAGTTCACAAAGAAGAGTAAAGACAAAAGGTGAAACCAAGACTTCTGGTGTGGTGGAAATACTAGGTGGATCCTAGTATTACTTTAATATTACGTAATAAAATCATGATCCACAGACACAGAAAAGAGTAAAGACAAAAGCGAACCAACACTTCTGGTGGTGTTGGAAATACCATGGGATGTTTGATTATGCGATTAAAGTATTATTTATCTAAAATTTAAATAATTTTTTTAAAATTAATTAATTTAAATATTACTAGACGCGCACTTAATTTTAGACTGCTTGTGTAATTTTTTTTAAAACTTAGAAGAACTTTGTTTTTTAATCTTCAAACGTTTTAGATAATTTCTGTAATTCTTAATATTTAAAAAAGGACACTAACCTTTTTTAAAATATTTATTTTAATTAGATACATAGTCAAAAAAATGTTTATTTAACAGGGAAAATAAAAAAAACGCACACTCATGTTCTTTTTCTTTTTAATTTTTGAGTTTGGACTTATTAAACGATTCAATTTTTACTGGAAAAAGGAATTATGACAACAGAGAATAAGATGGATAACAAAATAATTAAAAATTATGTATCGAAACTAGATCGTTTTGACAAAAAAAAAATTAAAAAATTCTATGACATGCTTCTTTCCACCTGTAATTGGTCAGTTTTTGCAATTAAATAAGAGAGAGACAAAATGAAGGTAAGGAACACTGGATATGACACTAATAAATTGCAATTAATCCCAGTCAAATTAAAGTGTTAACTCACTAATAAAATATTTTTTATTCAACGTAAAGGTATCATCAGATTTATACACGCGTCAACTAAAATTAAATCTTTTTTTTATATTTTTAAAGGTGTGTCCCCACATCAACTTTAGTGCGTTCAAATGAAATTTAATAAATTATTGTTATAATTTGTTTTTAAAAAGTGGTCAACAAACATATTTGAGAGATGATTAAAAATTTAAGTTTAAATAAAAATACTTTAATGTAAAATAATACCATGTTTTAAAATAAATTACAGATAAATAAAAAATCATCTAAAAAAACTCTTAATTGACATGTATGTTCAAAACAAAAACCTCAATCCCACATTAAAAAATTACAAGTTTTTTTTTTGTGATTTATATAGTGGAAAATTTAAAATGTAAAATTAAGTTTATAAGGCCCAAAACTTTAAAATGAGAGGGGTCTTAGGCTAAGTAGATTTTGTACTTAATATGCGTGTTTATTTACTCGACATGATATTGGTCTAGTTTAAGGAATTCATTGTACAAGCTATTTAAATAGTATTCTTGCTCTTTAATCTAGGTATACCTACTTATCCATGTCTTTTACTTTAAGCTTCCAATGCATACTATTGTTTTCCAAAGACTAAATTGTGAGGGGTTTACTACTTGTCATTAAACGAATATTGGTAAAAGGTTTTCTACTATTTAGCCCATTAAAAGGTTAGGAATAATGATATAACTCTAAACTCATGAAAGGATTGAGTTTAATCTTGCTTCTGTTAAAAGAACGTGTAACAGTTTGGTCTTACTCGCTAAAAAGACTAGTGTGTGATAATAGAACTTTTGAACGGTAGTTCGAGAAGAAGAGTAGGTGGTTTGTTAAACCTCTATAAAATTTGGTGCACTCTATCTAAACTCTCACTCTTTTAATTATCGTTTTTATATTGTTTATTGCTTCTGTATTTGGATGAGTGCTTAGAATTGCATGTTATTAGGTAAAAAGTTTTTAATTTGTAGTTTTACCTTGCATACCTAACTCACCCTCCTCTTTGGTGTCTATGCTGCCTTGATTCTAGATCAACACTATCATTTTCTTTAAAATTGTTTTATTTTTCTAAATATATTTGGTCGAGACCTTTAACATAGTTTCTATCATGAACTTTGATACGTTCTTAATCATTATTGGTATGGTTTAGGTTGACAACATCTTTTTTCTCCTATAATTTGTTTTTACCTATGAATATGTTAAAACAATACTTCTCCATTAGGTTTTCAATAAAAATAATCAAAACTATAACATACATGCATTTTTAGGCTTTGAAACTCGTTTATAAAGCCCTATGGGTTTGGGCCCATATTAAAGAGGCTTTTTAGTTTAACATTCCAAATCTTTCAGGACCCATTTCTATTTTTTAATAAAAGCCATGTCCAAAATATTTTTATTATTGTGTTTAAAGTAAATTGACTTAATACGAGCTATTATTTTGGACATTAAGAGGAGTAACATATTTTCTTTTCAAATAAAAAAAATCTTAAAACTTTTAAGTACAATATTCACCAAGCAATTTGGGAGTATTGATCTTTTTAGTAAAGTTTCCACAATATGCATATTAATAATTAACAACATTGAAAACAATAAAGTTGAATAAAGTTGTCTATTTGTTATGAATGTATATACACAAATCATAGAACAGTGTTTACAAACATTAATGAATGGCAACAAATTAAAAACTAAATCATAAAGAGATAATTGTTAAATAGCATACCACAAAGCAAATAAACCCTAAAAAGGTCATTGTCAAAACCATGTCCATAAAGGACCTTAATGTTACTAGATTCTTTTTTAGGTAAATGAAACCATATGAGTCATTACTTGGATATTCAAAACTGGGGTATAAAAACCTTATTCAACAAATATTATGAGTGAATCTCGATACCATAAGAAGTGAACCTTAACAAGGCAATTATCTATGGACCTTGTTGCATAAACTAATTTTAACAACTTTTCTTAGGATTTGAGCTATGTTTAATAAGCCTAACATAAACTCATTGATTATTCATTGGCATGACTTAATAAACTACTAGTGATAAGTTATGATTGAGAGTGACTAATAGACATGTTAATTCATTAGATGTTATAAAAAAATAATAGCAATTAGGAGTGGCAAAAAATTACAAAACCTTAGAATGGTTAGGTTTAAACATCCATAAAAATATTTAACTCATAGCAGGAAACCCACTATCACCCATGTACAGAGACCACTAGTAGATTAGACACAACAAACTATTATGAATAGAAAACAAGCTAATAATGTAGCTTACCTCAATTAAGATGCTTCATAGTGATAATATATTTCTTTTAGTATAATCAATCCCTTACATATACCTCTACGAATCATTTAGGGTTTCGTAGTTACTATAATACTAGGTAATGACTCTTTATCACAAAGTTTTGGACTTTCCCTTTTCACATGTAAAAACATAACTTTTTCCCTTCTAGAAAAGAGGGTGGGTCGGTGCAATATTAGTTATGCTAATGACTTTAGAACCTAGCTTTGCCTTTTTATCTTTAACTTTTAATAATTTTTTTGTGATTATTTATGTATTGGTTTAATTTAGAGAATGAATCCTTATTTTATTAATGCCACACATATATCCTAAGATGATCCATTTTTTAGCTACATAAATCCCAAGATAATCCTTTTATATTTACATGGATTCTTAGATAATTCTTTTCATATCAATTACGTATATCCCTTGATGATCCTTGCTTATTTTTAGTTATATAAATCCTTATATGATCTATTTTTTAGTTGCACAGATTCCAGAATGATCTATTTACTTCTATATAAATCCTAAGACGATCTCTTTCATTTCAGTTGTATGGTTTCCTAAATGATCATTGCTCATTTTCAATTGTGCGAATCCGTAAATGATCCCTTTTTCATTGCGGGAACCTTAAAATGATTCCATTATTTTTATTTAGATTGATCCTAAGATGGTCCCTTTTTATTGAATCCCAAATTGATCCTTTCATTTATACAGAGGCTAGTCATCTCGTATTTGACCTAAATTTTTAAATTTCTTGCATTTTAACACCATCATATTCTTTACAAACTTACTACATAAAGCCCATGAATTTTTTTTTTCATGGCTTTGTATCATAAGTATTGTAAAGAAAAGAACAATTATTATAACTTATTTTTACCCCAAATATTTTTTAAAAATATACATACTTCCAAAAAAAATTGTTAGTTGATAAAATATCTCGGATTTTAAATGAGTAGGACATTATTTTTAATTCAAGAAGAATAAATTATAATTGAAGGAATTAAAGAATCAAAGACCAAATTTATCAAATTAGTTAATTTGAAAGGTCATATTAATTCAATGAGGGATTTAATTGAACAAATATTTGATTTTCATAACTGATTGTGACTTCAATTAAAGGTTTTCATAACAAAAAAAAAAAGTCAATCTTTATCTTTGTCCTATACCAGACCTTAGCTACTAACCTTTTTAAATTCTCTTGAACCTCACACCTCACCATTATCATTGCACTCAATTTAAGTGTCGGTTCACTATCAACAACTCATAGTGTTGTCATCATCTAATCTTTTATGATTTCCTTTTATCCTTTGCAACAAAAGATAATAATAAGGATTGGAACTTTACAGGTGTAAAAGATTAGAAATAGACGTTTAAGTCTTGTTTTTCTCATGCTAATATTAAAGGGTCTACTTCAAAGAAGAGTAAAATAGAAAGCTTCCTTCTAGAAATTCCTAGACCATATCTCAATAATTTAGATGTAATGAAATCTACAAAATGTCCAAATTATATTATTGTTATGGCTTTGAAAAGCTGATTGACAAACCTGCATTTAAAGTGTTGAACATTTTGTAAAAATAAGTTATTATGATAGAGATCATTTCGATGCTAGTGGGTGAACCACTTGGTGGACAGCATAGAGAACATGAAAGACAAACTAAACATGGAAGGTCTCATTATAGCCAACCCCTCTTTAATTTATTTGACAAATAGATATCAAAACTCATTATAAATAAGAGAATTTTCAGCAAGCAAAACAAAACGAGAAAAGAGACTAGAACAGACAATAGTAAGATAAAAGAAAAAAAAACTTGTGCACCCAAGAAGAAAAGAAAACAACCAACTCTCCACCCCTCACGGAGGTGATAACTTATATACCTCTTCACCATCTTTCCAAGCCCTCTCATCTATCTTCCAACCTTAAAACTAACCCTTAAACATCACAATACAACCTAGAAAACTCCAGCTGCAATCCTCATAAAACAACCTTGAAAACTCAATCTAAACTAGAACATTGTTTGGCCTTTAAGTCATAACTAGAGCTACATACCTAAATTTTAGGTGTTAGTTACCTTTACGAAAAGCTAAGACATATATCTAAACTTTTATGAAGGATCTAACTCAAAGTTTTATGGTTTAAATGTTTTAAATCCAGCTGAAATTAAAGCATAAAACAATGATAGTAATTCATAGCAGCAACAAAAATGTTATCAAGCATTACTCTTGACTATTCTAGCAATTTTATGAACCTCTTCTCATTCATTGAAGGTTAGTTTCAAACCCAAAACATCCTTGGAATGAATATTTTGATTTATCATTAATTTTAATGTGTTTTGTGAGGAGATTTTAGGATTGTGCAATGTTTATTGGATTGATTTTGTATTGGAATGATGTTGGTCAATTATTTTAATCTTGCATACCTATTCTTACATGTAAGGATTATATGGAATAACATGCTTATAATTGATTTTAGCCTTGTACATGGGCTTATGTTTATTACTTATTATCATTTTATACATGCAAAATTAAGGTTCTTAAGTGTTTATAACACTTTCGGGGGACAATTAACCTTGTTTGATTTTTATCCATTTTATTGGTAATTACATGTCCCTCATCATTCAAGACATAAAAAATTATCATCATCAAATTTTGTAGAGTTCTAACCCTTTCATATATAATTTTTTTTTAAATACATTCTTGCATCCCTTTTGAATTTACATATGTTTAGCTAATTATTGATGTCAAGTTGGCATTTTTTATGTTTGCATTTTAAAAAGAAAGGCCAAAAATATTTCTCTTATTTCATACATTCATTTCGGATTTTATAACTTTTTTTTATAAAACCAATCAAGGTTTGGGTGCAATTAAAAGGCTTTCAAAAAAGATGACATTTCAAAATTTTTTCTTTTTTTCAAACTCACAATGAATAAATGTTTTGTAATTCACTTATGGAATTTGAGATAATAGATTAATAGTGAGTTTTATTTTGAATATTAACCAGAGATAACACATTTTCTTTTTCATTTTAAATTTTCATTTTTAGTCTATTATTCACAAATAGAAAAATTAAAAGTATTAAGACCCTGTTTGTTTGATGGAAAATAGTTTCTTTTTGGAAGTAAATTCTAGGAAAGTGAATTATTTTCTGATATTTGGTAGTGTAATGAAAATAAGTTGAAAAACACTTTCTAGTGTTTGGTTATGTCATGGAAAATGAGCTGGAAAATAACTTATTAATGTTTTATTTTTTTCAAGTTTATTAAAATAATGAGGAACAAATCTTACAAATTAAAAAGTTGAATGAGAATGAAATTGGAAAAAAATATAATTTCATAAATTATCTCAAATAAAATAAATAATAATCAAAATAACAGAGATCAAATCTAAAAAATAAAAAAAATTAAAAGATAAAGAAATTAAAATAATAATAATTAACATTTTATAAATTATTTCAAATAAAATAAGTAACAATCAAAAGAATGAGGACCAAATTTGATAGATAAAAAATTTCAATTAAAAAATGATAAGGGAAAAGCAAATAAAAATGATAAAAATGAGGACAAAAATTAATATAAAAATTAAATTCTAAGAGATGAAATTGAAAAAATATATATTCAAAACAAAATATATATAGCAATCAAAAGTTTGAGGACCAAATTTGATATAATCAGCAAATAATATGATATTTCTAATTTTTCACAACGTCCGGAAAGTGTTTTCTACCCAAAATAAAAGGAAAACACTTTCCTGGAAACTAAACCAAATTATCCTTTGACTGAAAAGTGTTTTTTGTTGACCGAAAAGTGTTTTTCATTGACCAACTTTTCTAATGGCAAATAAACACAGGAAAGTTTGGAAAATGCTTTTCCAGAAACCACTTTCCAGGAAATAAACCCAGCATAAGTTTTTAGTATAATATTCACAAAGTATAAATCAGGAGTATTAAATTTTTATTCAACAAATATTACAAGTGAAGTTTAGGTATCATAGGATATATGAACCTTATTGAGGCACCTTTCATAAACCTTTTATAAGATTTGAGTTGTGCTAATGAGCCTAACATAATTAGTGTTGCTTATTACAAGGAAGATGAACTTCTCATTTTAGTTTTTAATTACTGTTAACAATGGTTTTTTGATTTATTATTTCATATATTTTTCAATTCATTTTATTAATCATATACATTATCTTTCAATTCCTTAATTAAAAAATAAAATGATATAAAACAAATACATCCATAATATTGATGCCTTTATTTTTTATATTAAAAATTAACTTGAATCCAATATCAAATGTAGTATTGGTGCACTTACTAGTGGGTGCACATACACACTAGTAACTTTACTTTATTTGGAAAAGCATAAAATAGCACAAGTGAAAAAAAATAGAAACACAAAGAAACCATCAAAATAAAAAAATCTTCAATAGCACAAGTGAAAAAAAATAGAAACACAAAGAAACCATCAAAATAAAAAAATCTTCAGTGTTAGGTCGGTTCATCGCATATGAAGTGCCTATTTTAGAGTTTGATAGATGTTTTTTAAAGTGTGTTTCACTTGAAAATGCATCAAAATAATATTTTTTTTAAAAAAATTATTTTTAACATCAACACATTAAAAACGATCCATGATTTGACTTGATGATGAACACCTATGCAATGACCAATAATTTACTATGATTTGAGCACTCATCCTATAATAGTTCATCAAAATCTTTTAAAATATAAAAAAATCTGGTTGCATTTGTATTTGGTTCTTTATCTACGATTGAACATTCACATGCATTACTCTAATTCATTCTCATTGTATCTATAACCATACTCCTATAACGATTACTATTATCATCTACAATTTCACGCATGTTGATAGAACTAAAAGTTGACTTAATCATTATTTTTACCACGGTCTTATAAGGAATATATGGTTCTCCGTGTGCAAACTAACACAAGTATATTTCTATGAACCCTATATATACTATATCAAAATGCCAAAAAAATAACATTTTAAAAGTGAATCACTACAAAACATAGATAGTTTTGCTTACTTAATGTGAAAAATATTCAAAAACAAAATTGAACCAGAATAGAAATGATGATACATCGAGTATTAGGGTGGCTGAATTTGTGATGATGAGAGTTTGATTTGTGACAAAATATGAGAGTGTTGTGTGCTATTTTCTGCATGGTAAAATAGAAGAAGAAGAGTATGAGCGAGGAAATATTTCGGTAAATGTCACTTTAATTTACCAATGAGTTTTTTATGATGGTATTTCTGTTTGTATTTGATATTTTCATAGTAGTGCAACAAGTCCTTGTTTAGGTGCACTTCTAACCAAGGTACAATGCTCAAAGGAATATAGACTCAAATATATTTCTATAATAACGGACCTAAGCTCTAGGTTAGAAAGAAAATTAATAGAGAAAATTAGAGCTTTAAAATTAGAGGAGCTAAGCTAAAAAAAGAGTAAATAAAAGTATAAAATTTATAGAGAATTTTAGGAACCAAAACTCCTTCATGAACCTTGATTACTCTCTATAATACCAAAATTGAACTTGAACGTCATGGCTTTAAATTGTGTCTTTTAAGCTGAAAAAACTATTCAAGTTTATAAAAAATCATTGTCAAAGAAAATTGATCAAATTCTATCTATCATGAGCTAGTTTGGACAATATAATAGGCTAGAAAAAATAATTCTTCATTGATCAAGTCCAAGCCCAAATTTAAGTTGAAAAAAATAATTTTTTGTGGTTCAAAAAATATTTTACAATAAACCTAGACCCAGACTAGGCCTGAGCCGAGATCACAATTAAACATAAACATTTTGACTTTATATAAGATGTTTTTTAAGTTGGACTGGTTAATATATTGGGCTGAAGAAAATAATTTTTCATTTACCAAACCTTAGCCTAATTTTGTGGCCTAATTTTAAAATCAACCTAGTTTAAGCCTAAACCGAGTTGAGTCAAGCATGTGAGTGTAAGACTAAAACCCATTTTATTTAGATCCTTTTTTACTTTAAAAGTTTGGGTACTATTTTTTGAGTCAACTTTTAACTTCTTTCATTTTTACTGTATAAACATCAAGAAAAGCTTGTTTTTTTTTCTTATGTGAGATAGAAGTTCTTAGAAGGTTTTGAATTTCTCTAAACCATGTTATCTAAGAGTTCTTTAAAATTAATTTTTTATCCACCTATAATTTATTTAAATCATGTTAATATTTTATATGAAAAATTTATTTTAGAAAATAAATTTCAACAAAGTTTTAATTTAAAAGTATATAAACTTCATTTTTAAATTTGCTTCAAATATCACTACTAAAAAACAAGGTCAATAGCATCGGCAATTAGTAACGAAATATTTCAGATGCAAATTTAGCAACAGATTAGTAATGAATTTTATATATATATATATATATATTAATTTTTTAATATTAATAATAGATTTAACAACAGAAAATCAGTTGCTAAAAAATAAATTAATATATTAAAAATCGGCAATGAATTATTCATTGCTAATACAAACGGTTTTTAATGACTGTGCTGATAAAAAGAAGAACAAAATTTGAATTTTATATATATATATATATATATATATAAACACCCCGCACGGTATATAATTGGTACAGGTATATAAACGAAAAAACACCTGGGAGAAGACAATTAATTACTCCAACTCAAAATCAAACAACTTTCATTCTCCACATAAAAAACCCTAACCCAATCGATTTGTCCCTTTCTTCCTTTTCCAGAAACCCACCCCTCCTCTGTCACTTTCTCTTAAATTATTGTCCCAGAACATGTAATTCCAAAACATCCCTTTTTAATAACCCCACTTTTGCTTTCTTTAACTTCTTTTGTGTTATGCTCTGAAGAACCCACTTGCAAAGGACGGTGGTGTGCTCCCACTTCCAAAGAATCGTGCTGTGCTCCTAAGAATCCACTTACAAACGGTATAACAAATTAAAACAGGTATAATTAGAAACCCATATTTGAGAGATTTTATTTGTAATTTAGAGATAATGTATTTTATTTTATTAACTAATTTTATTGATGAGAATAATAATTTTGTTTGATTTTTTTCAAATTATTTGTTAAATATGGCTTTTATCACATGCTAATATTTTTAATTATTAATGTAATATATTTTATTTTAAATTTATTAACTGGGTGAGGTATAAAAAAAATATACAGAGGGGGGGTTGAGATTTATGTTGAACAGATCATGCAAAACAGAGCATGAAAAATGTTGTGGAAAGTAGCCTAACTACAGTTGCAAAACTATTGCTTTCTTTGCAGTAACTAGTAAAAATGTTGCAAAACAGAGCATGTAAAATGATGTAATCCTAACTAGTGGTATAAATTACTAGTTACAAAAACCGGAAAAGACTAGGGAGGGAGCTTTCTTTGCAGTAGCCTTCTTATCATTTGTGCAATTTCAACAATTTTTTAGTTATGGCACTGCTTGTGTGCGTCCCCATGCTTCTATTTAGGTGTCCATTTGTTGAGCTTCATCTTCATTCTTTTGCAGGAGCCCAGGAAAACTTTTAAGTTTCACCATCCCTTCATATGAAGCCCTTACTCATTTTGGTGTTGCTACAGTCTCTGCTGAAAATATTGGAGGAAGTGGAAGTGTCATATAGCTTAACGGTATTTTAAACATTGTCCTGGCATATTGAGTTATGATGCAAAAATGCTTAAACACATACATGCTAATGCAATATTTACTCTTACTTAGATCACAATGCTTAAATAATGTTGTTACATATAAAATATAACATAAGATTCATTACAACAATTTGGCATGTTTTATTATTTCTTCATATAATACTGTTGGTCAATAAAATCTAGTATATAGTGATAGTCACACCATAAATAAAACCTTATTTTCTAGAAGCAAGCAATCACATACACAACTTTTTGGATAAGCCTCCTGTAAAAAATCTATATGGGAGCAGTGCATGAGATGAGAAGTTAACAACTAGGTATATATGAAACTCCAAAATCATACGCACACATAAATTAATAGTTTTAAGTAAAAATTTAAATAATTTAAAATTTTAATACAAACATTCATAATATCCATAGATTTTCATCAACCAACAATTAATAAATTTAAAATAAATAATATATCGGTGTTTCATCTCAAACAAAAAAATATCTCAATTGATAATTTTATTAACAATGCTTACATTGGATTTTTCTCAAATTCAGTAATATTTTAGTTAATGTTAAATTAAATCACATCTTATGATCTCTCAATTAGAGAACGTAAAAACAATTAGCAATAAAAGATGTATTGTAAGAGATTTTCATTTTTAAATTATTAGCTAGTTATTAATGAAGTTATTTTGATAATTTGTTATATAAAGTTTTAAATATAGATTAAGAAATATATTAAATAATATTCTAATTTTTTTTGGTTTTAATTATGTTAAATAGATTAATATGGACGAACGATCATGGATGTATCGTCGTCGTAGGGATGGTTATATTTGTCTGGAATTTATTGCGGGTGTATGAAGATTTATTAATTTTGCATTTTTAATTGATGAAAATGTATCTGGAGGTAAAATTAGATGTCCTTGTGTTAGGTGCAAAAATCAGAAGTTTTTAATGGAAGAAGATGTTTATAAGCACCTGTTTTCAAGAGGATTTTTACCTAATTATGAAAATTGGACTGTACATGGAGAACCTTATGTTTCAGAACCAATAATTGTTGGACCTTCATCAGTTGGGTGCAGTCATGTTGTGAATGATGTTTTTGAAGAAAATTCATATAGGAATATGGTTCTGCATGCAATGGGGGTTGGTGATACATACTCTAATGATATGGTTTCTAGTCTGATGGCAGCAGAAGAACTTCCAAATCCAGAGGCAGATAAATTTTATAAATTACTTAAAGCTGTAGAGGAGTCTTTATAGGATGGGTGTACCAAGCAATCTAAATTATCTGCTTGTGTACAATTGCTTAATATGAAATCAACTCTAAATTTGACTCAAACTGCCTTCAACAAATTTACTGAATTTACAAAAAGTTGCATGCCTGATAATGAAAATTTGGTTTCAAGTTTTTATGATGCCAAGAAATTTATGCGGCCACTTGGACTTGGTTATGATAAATATGATGTGTGTCCTAATTATTGTATGTTGTACTATGGGGTAGATGCAATGAAAACAAATTGTGACTTTTGTGGAAATTTACGATACAAACCTAGAAATCCTACTAGTAAAGGTTCTAATAAGTCAGAGAAACAACTCCGATACTTTCCCTTAACACCAAGACTTCAGAGGCTATTCATGTCTCCACATCATGCCAAAGATATGACATGGCATCATTTTCATAGGTCAGATGATGGAGTTATGGTACATCCATCTGACGGGGAGGCATGGAAGAAGTTTAATCAAGACCATCAAGACTTTGCATCAGATCCACGAAATATTCGATTAGGATTATGCACTGATGGTTTTAGTCCATTTAACATGTCTTCAAATGTCTACTCTTGTTGGCCAGTAATTGTGACTGTTTATAATTTGCCTTATTGGAAGTGCATGACACGACCATTCATGTTTTTGTCAATGATTATTCTTGGGCCGAAGAATCTGGGGAAAAATCTTGATGCTTTCCTACGAACATTAATTGATGAGTTGAAAAAGCTATGGTTTGATGGTGTCAATACTTGTGATATATATAGGAAGAAAAATTTTCAATTAAGGGCAGCTTTGATGTGGACCATTAGTGATTTTCCAGCTTATGGTATGTTATCGGGTTGGAGTACTCATGGCAAGTTGTCTTGTCCTTATTGTATGGAGCATAACAAAGCCTTTAATTAAAGCATGGGGGAAAAATAATCTTTTTTGACTGTCATCGACGATTCTTACCTATGGATCACCCATATAGATATCAATCAAACAAGTTTTTGAAAGGAGTAACAGAATGGCTCCCTCCTTTACCTCGTCGATCTGGTTCAGAAATGTTATTTGAAGTGTCTAATTTTACAGAAGGGCATATTAGAAGTTCATCTCACAATGACAAAATACTAGGCTTTGGTGTTAAACACAATTGGGTGAAGAAAAGCATTTTCTGGGAGCTTCCATATTGGCATACAATTTTGATTCATCATAATCTTGATGTCATGCACATTGAAAAAATTTCTTTGACAATATTTTTTATACAGTAATGGATTGTCCTGATAGAAGCAAGGACAATGTAAAGGCTAGGTTGGATATTCAGTTGTATTGTCAAAAGCCTAACTTAAATTTGCAACAAGATGCAAGTGGTCGGGTTTACAAACCTAAAGACACTTATTATCTCTTCAAGAAACAACAACAAGAAGTGTTGTCATGGATGAAAGAATTGTCCTTTCCTGATGGTTATGCTTCAAACATCTCACGGTGTGTAAAAGAGGCACAATGTAAGGTTTTAGGCATGAAAAGTCATGATTGTCATGTTTTTATGCAGAGACTTCTTCTAATTGCTTTTCGACCTTACTTGCCTAAGCCACTGTGGGAGTCATTAACTGAATTGTCAGTATTTTTTTGGGACATTAGTGCTACAAGTTTAAATGTCCAACACATGGAGTTGTTGCAGATGAATATCATTGAAATTATTTGCAAACTTGAAAAGATTTTTCCTCCATCTTTCTTTGACTCTATGGAACATTTGACAATACATTTACCTTATGATGCAAAAGTCGGAGTACTCGTTCAATATCGATGGATGTATCTATTTGAACGGTATGTTTTCATGTCATATTATTTTTTATTCTTTTCCATTTTTTCTCAAACTAATTGATATCAATGATATAGGTTTATGTTTTATTTGAAGAAAAAAGTGACCAATAAAGCTAAAGTTGAGGGTTCCATATGTGAAGCATATTTGATTGATGAAATTACTAATTTTGCATCTTATTATTTTGGTGATGACGTGCAAACAATATGGAATCGAGTTCCAAGGAATGATGACGGTGGCCTTAAAAGTCTTGATGGACAACTTTCAATTCTTTCTTATCCAGGGAAAAAATTGTCCAGAAGATCGTATAGAAGACAATTGTCACATGCTGAAATGAAAATTGCACATAACTATATTTGTTTCAACTGTGAAGAATTGAAGCCCTATTTAGAGTAAGTATGGATTTTTTTATATACTTTATTCTTAATAATTTAATTTTAAAAATAAACTATTTATAATTTAGGCAATGTCATCAAGAGTTAAAGTCACAACAACCACATGTGAGCGATGCTGAAATAGAAAAATTATGCGAGGAGATCTTTCCAATTTGGTTAAAAAATAATGTAAGTAGTTTTATATTATGATTTTTTAATGCAATTTTATTCTTTTAATAAATTATTTTATTTTTGAAAAAAATATTTATTATGGTGTTAAATGTTATGGTAGGTTGAATATCAATCAAATGGAATTGGGAATTAAATCTTTGCACTTGCTATGGGCCCTTTAAATTTAGTTAAATGTTATAATGGGTATTATGTGAATGGTTTCAAATTTCACACTCAAAGTTATGGTCGATTTAAAAAGACGATGAATATCGGGGTTTGTGTGAAAGGAAGTTGCTATGATGACAATGAATGTGATTATTATAGAATGCTTGAAGAAGTTGTTTGACTAAAATATTTGGGGAGTAAGTGTAAAGTATTCATGTTTAAATGCCATTGGTATGATATAAGAAGAGGAATTAGAATGCATCGTTCAAATGGTTTGGTTGAAATCAAACATACTTCTCGACTATATGGAAATGAAGATTTTGTGCTAGCACAACAATGTCAACAAGTCTACTATACATGTCCACCTGATAATAAATCTTCTGAATGGTGGGCGGTAATTAAGACAACTGCTAGAAGTCGCTATAACATTGACATGGGTGAATTTATTGAAGACGATAACAATATGAGATCATTTGATGTCACTTAGTCAGATGAGATTTCTCAACCATGTTATGTCCTTTCTTCTCAAACACTTGATAATCCAAATATGGTTGTTGAAGCATCATATTATACAAAAATCAACCATTGTGAATTGCTTCAGTTACAGGCAAACTCGGTAGAAGTTGAAAGGGCTTCAAATGAAGAATTTGATGATGATGTTAATGGTGATTACGATGATGATGATGTGGTTATGAGTGATGATAATGATGATATATTGTAAAATTTATTTTTATTTATTGTATTTGGACTTATTTTTAAATGATGTAAGTTATGTTTGTATTAATGGTATTAATTAAAAATAATTATTTTGTTCATTTTTATTTTTTTATTGAATTAGTTAGTTCATATTCAATAATTAAAAATAAGTCAGTTATATTTATTCTATAATGTTGTTTATTGATGTTAATTTTTTATTCTATTTCAGGTATCTAGCATGCCTCGACGTGGTTCTATATTAGCTTCCAGGAGTAATAAGACCACTTCATCTAGATCAAATGGCCCTTCATCTAGGCCGAATAACCAAGCATCCATTTCTCATCAACCTTTTCATCATGAGTTGGATGATTGCTATAATCCTACTCGGCAAGATTATGGGTAGAGGGATGATTATCAATCATACGAGGGTTTTCGCTTTCAAGATTTACTTACAACTCAAGAAAGTTTCCCTCAATATCACCCATATACTTTTAGGGGATATAATGTTGATGGGGGTTGTTATGATTGGAGGGGCAAGGATGTTAGGGGAGATGAGAGAGTTGAGGAAGATGGTGGAGAACAATATGAGAGAGTAGATGGTGATAATGATGAAGATGAGGGAGATGATGTTAATGCAAGAGGATTAGGTGATGAGGGAGATGATTGTAATGTTAGAGATTCAGAGGATCAAGATGACATCCCTTCAATCCATGGTTCAACATCTTCTCCAATGCATCATGAGCAACGGGTTCAAAAGAAGGGTTTTGACACACATAAGGATCCAATTACCAAAAAAAATAGCTTCATTTATATGGAACAACAGAGTAAGTTGAAATTTATAAGGTTATGTTTTATAATTATTTTTTAAGCTTTATTAATTTAATGAATCTTTGTCATTTTTTTAAGCTTCAATAACTCATCGTGTGGGCGTGAGATTGGATTTATTTTGAGATCAAATTTTAAAGGACCATGGCACAATTGGGAAAAAGTTGGTTCAACTTATAAGGATAAACTCTTTAAAGAGTTTAAGGTATGAGATTATACATTTTTATTTTAGATATAATTATGTTGACTTATAAATTAATATTATGAGACTTGAATATATTAATAAATATATGTATTGAGAGATTGTTTGATGGATGAGATGTGATCCAGGATGATTGGATTAAGATGGGAGTTGTAATGACATATAATAGAAGTGTTGTCGATAACTTGGTACCAATAAAAATAAAGGAGACTTTGCTGAAATTTATTTAAAAAACTTTCTATAATTTTAGACATATCATTCAATAGTTGATATTAGTAAAGAAATGTTTGAAATTTTATGATTTTATATTTGAGGATGTTACATTCTTTTTTTCTATGCACACCATATCTTAGATGCAAGGATTATTACTGTAGTAAAAAATAGTTTTTTTATGGAAGTGAAGACCAAAATGAAATACGAACCTCTTAGATACAATTAATGTAAATAATAGTTTTTTATTGATTGAAAACATAAATTAATATATAATTATTTTTGCATCTCTAACGACTTCAATTAAGTTAGAACATGTCATTTTACTATGATATAAGACAAATTAATTCTATTTTAGGAATATATTAAGAAATGGTAAGGTGTATACAAAAAAAAATATTATAATAATTAGAATATAAGACATTAAATTACATTTTATGATGTAGTTAAGAAGTTTTTATTTTATCAATATTTTTTGTTCATCTTTTTTACTTCTGATTGTGTGATTGTAATTATATAGGCTAGTTAACAACTATGTTGAGCTTTGTTTGTTTTTTTAATATAGAAAAAATATATATTTTCTGAGGATGATGAACCAGTTGTTCATAAGATTTGGGAAGATAAGACTAGAATTGCTTTGAACCAGCAGTTGACACGAGCTCGTAAAAGAGCTATGTCTGATAGAAATACCACAAATATTATGGATTGCATTAATAAAGGTTCAGTTTGGATACAAAATGACGATTGTAATTAAATGATTAAAGAAATTTGGTCCACCCAAAATTTCAAAGGAGGTCAAAATTTGCAAGAAATAATCGACTAACTGAAACAGATGGTAAATTAAGCACTCATTCTGGAGATACGGTGTCATTTGCATCATATCGAGCTAGCATGGTGAGGATTGTTTATATTTGTTATAATGGACTTCAAATTTTTATATTTATATTTTCTAATATTTTTTGTTTGTTGATAGCAAGAAAAAGCGGGTGGAAAAGAACCTCTATGGGATGATGTGTTTTCGGTGTTGCATCAGAGTGTCAAGCAGCCTGAAACATTCATAGATAACAAGTTTAAAAAAGTTGTTGTAAATATTTTTTTAATGTAATTTAATATTATTTAAAATTTAAATGAATTTATTATTATATTTAATTGTATTGTAAGAGAATTACAAAAAAGAGATGATTTCAAGATATGGAGCTGATCGGGAAAATCATCCTTCATTTGATGGAGCAACTTAGTGTGTGGCAATAGGAGGAGTTACAAAGGGTAGAATATATGGTGCACCTGGTATGCCAAAATCCATGGTTAGTACGAGTGCTTCATCATAATCCTATACGATGGAGTCAACACCTCCTAGCTCATCAATTCAGGCATTGAAAGAGCAAATAAAGGAAAGAGATGGTTATATTTTATCATTACAACAGGAGATGACCTCAATCAAAAAATTTCTTAGTAATATGGGATACCAAGCTTGGGCATCAAATATGGACCATGGTATGCCGGCACCTATGGCTTCATCTATGCCGTCACATGTGGCTTCACAGATGACGACACCTATGTATCTCCCGTCTAATCCAGTATATCGACCTAGGCCTCGACCACCATACACTGATCCCACCTTATGATGGTCAACATTGTTTTGGTTTGTTTCCACCACCACCCCAATCACCACCTTTATGATAGAATATATTTATTAAATTGTGACTTATCTATTTTGATGTAAGTTTAATGAGATTTAGAAGTTTATTATGAAATTTATTTTTATTTGCGTTATTATTTTTTATAAAATAATTTTTAGTATTAATTTATGTTCTTTATATATTTATCTATAATTTTTTAAATATCCACAAATAATTAAAAAAATTCAATAGATGAGAAAAATAATTTAAAAAATTTGGACAAATCAGCAACGGATCAGCAACAAAGTTTTCATTGTTGATTAGCAACGGATCAGCAACGGAATATCCGTTGCTGATCTACATAACCAATAACTGAATTTCAGCAACGGATAATCTGTTACTAAAAAATCAGCAACGAATTAAAAAATTAGCATCTATTATTTGCATCTGAAATTATCCGTTACTAATTCCGTTGCTGAGTTTTATAGCAACAAATTTTAATATTATTTGCAACCGACTAGTTAGTTGGTAATATGTTTTTTTTTTTGGGTAGTGTATGTCTATTAGCTATATTTTAAACAACAAAATTTTCAACATCTTCACTTGTCCATAATGGTTTCTCTTCAACCAAACAGCCATCAATATAAGGCTGTGTCTGCTAAATGGTGCAAAAGCGGGCAAAAATAGTACACCACAATTGGTTTTTATTCTAGACGGATGCCTGTAATGCTGAGTTTATTTTATCTGCACTGCTATGAAGAAAACGGTGGTGCAGCACCAATTGCACCATGTTAATGCAGACATAATCCGATATGAGACGAAGAATCATTGTAGAGATTGTGCTTTGTTGAAAACGTTGACTGCTTCATATATTGGCCACCACTTTAGTTCTTATCTAAATACTAAAATTCTTTTCAGGAGCAAGAATGCTTGTCACCTTACATGTCTGCGAATGTTTTGGCTACAGGCTAACTGATATAAGGTCACTGACACACTAATTGCTTCGTGCAAACTCGTTTACAGATGTTCAAAATTACATGGAAATTCAGTGTTAGTTTTGATCCTATAATTTTTATCTGTTTAATATAATGTATGAAACAACACATTTTATTGAAAGCATCTGTGTTGACTCCCTTGCAACTTCATCTAACATTCTTAAAGTTGGATTCATTACTTCAATATACTGAAAAAGGGGCCTGGTTGAATCTACCTTAATGAAGTGGATAGGCACTTTTATATCAAAAACCTTGCAATTGAGTTTTAAAAGACTAGTGAACCAGTTCTAGATGGTATGGTTGTGCAGGAGTCAGTTGAATTATTGCACAAACTTATAAAACAATCTATGTTTAAATCTCGGTAACAGTGCAGGTATTGAAGCAATTAAGTTGATACGATTGCTAAAATTGGATAGATGGCCAGTTGACTATATATTCTGTCTGTATTCAGCTATGAATTAAGATAAATGACCGTCGTGAATTTGTGATTGTTATACTCTGTTTGAACTGGAGTCTAGAGGCTGTTACATCACTGAGAATTTGAGATTTATGCATGAATGGTTCTCTTGGTGCAGCTACGTTTACACCCAAAGCTCCAGTTTGGAGTGGAATTAGCTCTCCTCCGGCTAGCTTTATAGTCTACGCTGCCTGGTGAAATATGGTTGGCATGCCTCAGATTTGATAGGTGCTAACTATATATATACATGGTGCATCAATGTGATGTCTGAGCACTTACTTGAATAGTTAAAAAAGTATATTTTCACACAAACTGTTACCAGCAACTTTGCAGTCCATCTGCTATTTTAGTTAGAGATATAGCCTCATTTATATATTGTTTCTGACCCTCCTGCATTATGCCACAAAATCATTTAACCTGTTTTTGAAGACAAAGGCAGTCGACGTACGGACCATTAACTTTTGTGCTTCATTAAACATTCACTGTCGTTTCACCCTCCCTTCAGTTTGTTGAAGAGTGCTTGATAGACCGTTAATTCAGGTACCGGGTCTGCATACTGCACAATTTCCTGTAAAACTTTTCTATTTATAGCCAAGTTAAAATGGCCACCCAAATTTTGAAACCTAAATCTGTAGCACCCACCTCTCAGTTTCTCCCCTCACACATACACACAAGGAAAGGTCATGATCTCGGTTTGGTTAATTCCATCACCAACACCCTTGTCGTGATCTTCTATCTTATCATCCTTTCAGACCATTCATTTCACTCATTTTGGTTCTTGATTTTAGGATCAAAATAACTATGGCAAAGAGATCATTTAAATGTTTTGTGGAACAAGATCTGGGAAAGCTCCCACTCTTCTTGATCTATGCCGTGCTCGAATGGGTGTTAATTGCTGTGGTCTTTATTGATGGGTTACTTGCGTTTTTTGCCAACGAATTTACATTTTTTGCCAACGAATTTACCAAGTTCTTTGAGTTGAAAATCCCTTGTTTGCTCTGCACAAGGATTGATCTGGCTGTTGTTCGTAGAGATGCTGATCTTTATTACAACCAATCCATATGTGAAAATCACAAGAAGGAGGTTTCAAGTCTAGCTTATTGTCGTGTCCATAAGAAGCTTTCGGATATAAGAAAAATGCGTGAGGGGTGTCTTCATTCTTTTGCTACGAAGAAAGAATCTGATTGTGATACATATAAGTCTCCTGTTAGGGTTTTACACAAGAATATCGAGCTGTTTGTTGATGATGATCGTGACATTCATTTGAGGCTGCCTACTGGAGGAAAAGACAACATGGTGCCAGCTGAGAAGAGCAACCTTCGCCAGGGTTCATGCTGTGGGAACCCATTGAAGGTAAAGGCCTACACGAAGGGAAAGATTGCAGGCACGCTCTCACAAGCTCCTACTCCTTCTCCCTGGGTACCATTGGTGAGTTTGAGAAATGAGGACCCTCGGAAGTTGGACTTATCTCAGGTGCGATACACAGAACTCAACTTCTCAGAAAATGACTCAGAGCTTCAAGATGATGAAGATGTCTCGAATGCAGCACATCTGGATAAGCAATGTTAGTTTTAAATTTAATTTTGTTTTTGCTATCCCTGTCACTTCTTACATGGTCAGGTCAATGAATTCTTTGAACTCTTAAAGATTCTTTTAACTATGCAAAGTTCATATGCATGCATGGTATTACTCAGTGGAAGTATATCTACGTTGTCCACGTTATAAAATGCATTTTCTTGAAATGCATTGCTTAAATTCTTAACATCGCACATGGTTGCTTCTTGCTTTTGGTCTCTTAGTTTTCAACAACCTCATTGATTTAGTGGGTGTATTTTTTGTGTTAGTCACGGACGATGTGAAAGCTGCTATGGTGCCATTGCTGACAGAAGCTGAGAATACGATTGAAGATTGGACCCCTACATTTTCCAGAGGAAATAAGTTTCTTGGAATCCTACTAACAGATTCAGCCACCGCCAGTCCCAGGGCATTTACTAGGTTTCCGAGGAAATCATTCCTTGACGAAACTGAAGATGCTTCAGAGTTCACTGAAGGGACTTGTCTATCAAATGAGCTGGTAGATGATGACTCAATTTTGCACCATTTGAAGAAACAGGTTCGTCTGGATCGCAAGTTACTGATGGCTTTATACATGGAATTGGATGAAGAAAGAAGTGCTTCGGCCGTTGCAGCTAATAATGCAATGGCCATGATCACCTGGTTGCAGGCAGAGAGGGCAGCTGTTCAGATGGAGGCAATACAGTATCAAAGAATGATGGAGGAGCAGGCAGAGTATGACCAAGAGGCCCTGCAAGCAACAAGGGATATCCTTTCCAAGAGAGAGGAACAAATCAAGGGTTTAGAGTTTGAGCTCATGGCCTATAGAGAAAATTATGGAGCCCTTTTCGGACAAGGTTTTATGGGATCCGGAGATGAGATTGATGAGGATTGTCATGAGTTGAAACCACATTCTCATTCATCTTAGCCCCAACTTATAGGTCCACAAAAGGGCAAAATAATGCAGAAAATGTATGTCGTAACCGTTTTTTACCATATCTTTTCTAACATATTTTCCAAAAAAAAAAAAACATTAAAAGAAAGAAGCCAAATGACGTGCAAGAAAAGAAATAGAGACCACAATAAATATAATAAACATAAAAGTTTAAATCCCTCTAAAAAAAAAATGTAAGATGAGGACATAAAAAAAAGTGTAAAAAAAAAGTAAAGTATGAACTATAAATATAATAGATATATATATATAAAATTTAGGGTCAGAACACACGAAAAGCTAATAAAAAAAATCACATAAAATCATGGAAACAAAAAAAAACATAAAAAAAAACATAAAAAACATGAAAAAAACAAAGAGAGAGAAAGAGAGAGAGAGAGAAATAAGGTTTAGAAAGTAGAATAAAAAAAATATATAAAAAATTATTAGAACAAAAAACATTTTGCTAAAACATATTTAGCCACTAACACTCATCTTTTTTCCCTCTTTATTGTTTTACCCTAACTAACTAGCCCCTCTCCTCTTTAACCATGTTGTATTCTGGTAATCTTGTTCATTACCATCACACTATCAAACATATAAACGTAACAACTATATCTCTTTACGAACCCGTAACTTTTAGCGAAGTCTTCCTTGCAGTGGTGGAGACATGAGACCGAAGACACCATTTAAGCACACATGATCTTTGATAATGAAGGGTAACCCAACCCATTGCTATTTGGTTGGGAGATTGAGCACATCTATGCTCAAGTTATTAGATTTTTATTTAAGTTTATTAATTAGGCTTAGTTATGTTATTTTATTAAACTTTTTATTTAATGGATTATAAGCCCAATTATTGGTTGTTTTAGGATTTTACTATTTATATGCTTTTTTCTACATATTAGACAATTTTATGATGAATTGAATAAAATTTACAGAATTGAAAACTTTTTCAACCCCCATTCTTTCTTTTCTTCAACTCTTTTATTCTTTTCTTTAGTTCATTTTTTTTATCATTTAGCTTATTCTTAGCTTTTTTCTTCTTTCTTAACTTCTTTTCTTAAATTTTTTTTTTCTCGTATCAACTTTGGTATCAGAGCTGAAGTTTTTAATTATTTTCACAATTCAACGATTCATAGACTTGTTCAAATTCCTAATATTCAATATATCTAGTTTATAAACTCTATCTTATGGGATGCTTTCATCAACAATGAAAAAAAATGTTTTTGTTTTGCATTTTCTTATTTACAATCAAAATCTAAATAAAAACTTCTACTATAGGGTGTGATCTTAGTCATGGTTTTTACAAAGAAAAAATCATTTAGGCTCAAATAAAAACCACAAAGGATATATTCTTAGAAAATAAAGGGACCACAAAGATGATCTTTTCTCATTTCAAACACACATCATTAGTATTGATAAACATTGTCATTTTTTGAAACTTGTGGATGATTACAGAGTGATTGTCAACCATTTATCCATGCAATTAAAAATGCTATTCATATATAAGTTTTATGTCAAAGTTAGCTTTGGTTTGTTTGGTTTGGTCACCTTATAATCGAGAATTGCTTAAATCCCATCTTGAACATATTATGATTCATTCCTGGAAATAATGCACAAAACTAGTTCTTTTTAGGATTTTTATTTAGGAAAAGGATTTAAAATGTTGTGAGATCATGCAATTTATATATAAAAAAAAAGGTTCTTTACACTAAGAATTCATGACCAAACTTCACTTTGTTGACTTGGGAAGAAAACTGGATACATCAGGCATAATATCTTTTTACAGAATTAGAATTCATAAATCTAACTAGATCTTCTCCATCCATTTTAGAAAATCTTAGAGCTCCTCTTGAGAAAGTCGTTTTCACTACATAAGGACCCTCGTAGTTTGGTGCTCATTTACTTTAGTCTTCTCTTGGTAATGGGCAATATTTTCTTCAGCACTAGATCACCTTCCTAGAACGCCCGAGGTTGAATTTTCTTATCATATACTTTAGCCATTCTTTTCTAGTAAAGTTGGTGATGACAAATCGCAGCTACTCTTTTCTCACTAATCAGGTTTAGCTGTTCATATTTGACTTTGGCTTATTCAACCTCTTCTAGTTCAAAATCTATCAATAATCTCAACGAAAGGATCTCCACTTCTAAAGGCATTATGACCTGCATTCCATATGCTAAAGAATACGGGGTAGCTACCATTGAAGTTCCTACTACAATGCGATATATGTGAAGGGCAAATGACAATAGCTCATGCCAATCTTTGTAAGTGATTATCATTTTCTGAATAATCTTCTTGACATTCTTGTTGGCAACTTCTACAGCGTCGTTCATCTTCAGCCTATACAATGATGAATTAGAATGTTTGATTTTTTATTTAGGATAGAGCTCTACTATCAATCTTGCCGTTAAAGTTCTGCGCATTATCGGTCATTATTTTTTCTAATGGACCGTATTGGTAGATCAAGTCTTTTTCTATAAAATTTTTCACCACCTTCTATGTTAAATGAGCATATGAGTTGGCTTCTACCCATTTTATGAAGTAGTCGATAGCCACGAGGATGAACCTATACCTATTATTGGCTTTTAGGTTAACAGGCTCAATCACATCAATTCTTTATATCACAAATGACCATAGAGATGTTAGATTAAACATAGGAGTCGGAGGTGTATTGATCTTATTGTTATACACCTGACATTTATAACATCTCTTTCTAACGTCATCAAAAAATAACCAGCCTTTTGTATTTTCCTTGCCATCATATGTCTATTAGTGTGAGTTGAGCAAATTCCTTCGTGGATTTCTTGTAATATATTTGTAGTGTCAGCCTCATTCAAACATTTTACCAAGGTTATGTTGAATGATCTTTTATACAAGACTTCTTCATCTAAGTAGTAATACATAGCCAATCTTCTTAAGGTTTTCCTATCTACTTTAGAGTCTCCCACAAGATATTCCTGGTTTTGCATAAAGTTCTTAATATCGTGGTACCAAGGATTCTCATCTATCTCTTCTTCAACTAAGCAACAATGAGTTGAGAAATTTTTGATATCTATGTGTATCTGTTGTACTTTATGTCAAAAATCAATTCTAGTCATAACCGTTAGTGTGGACAAAGCATTGGCAAAATAGTTCCTTTCTCTTTCTAAATGGGTGAATTTTATCTTTTCAAACTCTTCTGCTAGTTTGGATAGATATTTTTGGTAAGGTCTTAGCTTTTCTTCTTTGGTTTTCCATTCTCCTTTTACCTAGCAGATAATCAGCATTGCATCGCCATACACATCTATCTATCTGATTTTAAGCTCCAACATAGCTTTTAAACCAAAGATGCAAGTCTCATACTCAGTTATATTGTTGGTGCATTTAAACTTCAGCTTAACTGAAACCAGGAATTGCTTTTTATCAAAAGAGATTGTTATTGTGCTAGCTCCATTACCATATACATTTACTGCCTCGTCAAAATACATGGTCCACCAATCTATCTTTTTTTCTTCTTCCTTAACTAACAATATATTTTTATCAAGAAAATCAAAATCTAAAGGCTCATAATCTTCAATGGTGTTGTCAGCCAGATGGTCAGCAATTGCGCTCCCTTTCACAGCTTTTCTCATCATATACACTATGTCGTATTTTGCTAACAGAACTTGTCATCTTGCAATTCGACTTGATAGATAGGTCTTGTTATAAGTATACCTCAATGGATCCACCTTTAAAATCAACCACGTAGTATGATACAACATATAATGTCGCAATCTTTTTTCCGCCCACGCCAACGCACAACGTAGTTTTTCTATCACCATGTATCTAGATTCGCACTCTGTGAACTTTTTACCTAAATAATAATAAATGAATCTTTTTTTCTTTCTGGTTTCATCAAGTTGGCCTAATACACATCTAATAGCTGTTTTTATCACCGTCAGATATAGTATCAAATGCCTTCCTGATATAAAAAGAATGGGCACAGACAAGCTTTGTAAGTACTACTTGATTTTATTAAAAGCTTCTTCACACTCCTCATTCCAAGTTCTAGGATTCTTTTTTCTCGGTACTGAAAGATAGGCTCATATATTGTTATTAGTTAGGATATGAATCGAGTAATATAGTTCAACATCCATAAGAATCTTTTCACCTCATCTCTATCTTATGAGATGGCATAGATTGAATGGTCTTTACTTTATCAGGATCCACCTTTATCCCTCTGTCACTTACCACAAATCCAAGCAACTTTCCAGACTTTACTTCAAATGAACATTTTGCAGGGCAGTTTATACCTCTTCAGTCTTTCAAATAACTTCTTTAAAACTTGGACATGACTTTCTCCTTTCTTGGACTTGGTAATCATGACATCCAGATACACCTCATTTTCTTTGTGTATCATATCATTAAATAGAGTCATTATGGCCCTTTGGTAAGTGACCCTTGCATTCTTCAACTTAAATGGCATAACCTTGTAGCAGAATAATCCCCAAGGCGTGACAAATGTTTTTTTTCTCTTTATCTTCCGAAGCCATCTTTATTTGTTTGTACCTTAATAAGCCATCCATGAAGGAATACGTGGTACTATGTATAACGTTGTTGACCAAAACATCTATACGTGGCAAAGAAAAGTTATCTTTGTGGCTAGCCTTGTTCAAATCCTTAAAATCCACGTAAACTCTGATCTTCCCCTCATTCCTCAGCGTACTATGTTAGATACCCATTGTGGATATTTAACTACTTCTAAAAAGCTGGCATTCTATTGCTTCTTAAATTCTATCTTGACTTTGATAAAGATATCTGGATGGGTTTTTCTCAACTTTTATTTGACTGATTTGCAACCTTCTACAAGTGGTATCTTGTATACTACAATATTTATATCTAAACTAGGTATATCCTCGTAGGACCAGGCAAAAACACTTGTATATTCTTGTAGCAAAACAATCATTTCTACTTGCTATTCTATCAATCCTTTCTTGGTTGTGACCAATTTGTGCTAAAGCTTTATAAAGCTTGTAAAAAAAATGATAGCAGGCTCACCTACAATGTTCTTGCTTTTGTTTCTCTAAAAAAGAGGTATAAAAACTCAATCAATCAAAACATTGATGCTTTTCATGCCTTTCAGAAGATTAAAGTTTGTCATTTATCTTATTTTATTAATCAAGCCATCATCTTTAAGATCCACCAACAATAATTTAAAATCCATCATTTCATTGTTGAGCATGTAAGTTTATTATTTTTAATGAATTTTGTGTTGTGGGGTTGCTTGATTTTTGTTTTAAAAAAAAACATAGCATGATGCATTCAAGATTATTTTTTTCTTTACTTTGATTTCCAGCAATAAAATCTACTTGGAATGGAAATGTCTAATCTATTAGAATTACTTAGAACTTTGATTTCTGTATACAGATTGTGTAAAAAGGACAAAGGTGACTAGGGTTTTGGTTTGAAGTTGGGATTGCTATGTTGGTAATTTTATTATTTTATTAATTTAGAATGCAAAGTGTAATTTTTAAAGAACTAGAAGCAAAATGAAAAATAAATAAATTATAAAAAGTTTATTGTAATTATTTAGCAACATTTTAATTATTTAAAAAATCCTTTAATCAAGCTGCGCTCCAAAAAAGCCAAAAGAATAAAAACACTTACTGAATTTTTCCTATTTTCAGATATTCATTAAATTGAACTAAAGTTCAAATGCAAGAGAGGCAGTATATATGCTTTCAAGAGGAAAAAGAAAAAAGAAAATATAAAGACAACACAGAGGGAGTATATATTAAAAAAAATAGCAGACAGGAAATAAAACTAAACAAAAATGAAACTAGTTTAAATGACAGCACCCACATCAACTTTAACAATTCGAAAGCAGAGTTTTTTTTTTTTTTTGACCAAGGGGTATCAACTATAAGATGAATGCATTGTTATTGCTGTTCCTTTAACTTTCTAAAATACAAGACAAAAACCACCTACAAAGTAAACCTATAAATTCACAAGAATGCAGAAAACATTGAGCAGTTCTGACCAGAAGAATAACAATAACCATGTTTCTTTTTGTCTATTCCTCGAGTAAGCACCAAAATCCTCTAATCTGTAACATGCATCTACAAAACCACAACCATAACTTTGAAAATTTTGCCATCTGGGGGTAAGCTATGCAAATTATAAAAAATAGTCAGGAGTTCTGCGTGTGGTATCAGGTTCAATCTGACGAGGTGCTGGGTCAAATTTAAGGAAATTCTGCTCCATATTCTCCCCAATCTCAAGTATTGCAGCCATATTCCCGCAGCGATAGCAGTAATTTGGCGCACTGAACACTGTCACCACATTCTTGTCCTACAACAATTTGAAATAGATAATAGTGAAGGTAGAATTTCAGAACTTCATAGCTAAATAAAATAATATTTTCAATTGGGAGTCCCCACAAACCTGGGACCAATTGTATCCTTCCATGACAAGCTGGTGAGCTCTAGAAATGAGAGTGAGCCCATTAGTGTGGTTGAACTGTTGAGAGATATCCTGTCCAAAGGTGTATCCAGCCCCACGAGGAGAAATTCCCCATCCACAACGATCATCCGGATCAGACCAAAGGAGATCACACATGGGACCCTCATGAGGTACCTAATAATGCAATGAAAATAAAGCAGCAAAATGGAATTTGCAACAATAAGGGAAAGATATAAGCGGTAATCAAACCAGCTAGTCATGTATACTACAAGAATTAACAAAAACAGCTCACAAAGGCTGTGTTAGTCATATAATTGACTAAGTACATACAGCCTCCTCAATTCTCTTAAGTGAATCTGAGCGATGTCTCAATCAGTACAAACTTTCCAAGACATTACTTCAATTAATAAGCTTAATGCTAAATTTCACAAAACTCCACCACCTGTAGATGATGAGGGGAGAAAATTTTACAAACATAAAGGAGGGAAATAAGCAATATTCACATAAATCAAAACAGTGGAAAAAGTATAGCTGATTTTCTTCTAACAGATGTAGGACGCAAGGGGCTTGAACAAAGATTAACTGGTTTTGCCTGTAATCTTCTTATGCTAAGACACATCAGGTAAACCAGTTTGACATGCAAATGAAAAAGGTTTGCAGTCAGAGAATAAGTGATTTGAAAGCAAACAAAACTGAGTTGGCAAGGATGTCATCAAATATCAATCCAATAAAAGTAGCGTGATGACTGCAGGTGTACCTCCTGTATACGGTCCAGGGAACGAATATTATCCAATGTGTCCAAAGATGGGGAAAGACCACCATGCAAGCAGAAGATCTACAAGGTAATAACAAATGGTTATCAGATAAAACCATGGGGCTAATTTAAAACTACAACCAGGATCAAGGGCATAAACAAGGGTAAGACAATTTTAGAATCTAAACCTGACTCTCAATTAGGGCTGTAAGTGGGAGGTAATCAAAGAGGTCGGTGAAAAATTTCCAGACATTGGCATTTCCATATTTCCGCAAGCATTCATCATAAAATCCATACCTGAAGAGAAATAAGTAAGATATTGATATGTATCGCATATATGATGATGCAATGTAACAAATTGACTAAAACACCAACAACTTCCTGGCTTGCGTTCGCCTCTCCTCTTTCAAATGTATGCTAATTTAATTAACTGGCTTGTATGCGCGAAAAAGAAGACGGAAACAATTGATGGATGTTATCTGCACTAGTACATTTCAATTTTGCATGCGGTTAAATAGGACATTTAAGCACGGTTATTCTTCTATTTCAAAAACTTTTAACTTAACAAAACATGGTTGCAATTAGTGTTTGACAAAGCAACTTGGTGAACAGATCATTGCACCTATGGTGAATAGCATTGCATCAATAATTGAGTGAGCATAAAATGAACAAGACTCTTACACTTGGGTTATTTGACGACTCTCATGATTTCCTCTTAGAATTGTGATCCTATCTCTATATCGAACTTTCAGTGCCACTAAAAGAGTGACAGTCTCCACAGAGTAATATCCTCGATCTGCAAATTCCCCAAAAAAAGGTAAACCTGGTGGTGATTTCCGAAATGTAAAGAAGTAAAACAACATAAAAAAATTGAGACATATCAGCTTAGCTACAAAGTTGAGAGCGAAAAAAACTCCACCTAGGCATATTCAGATTGTAAAAGAAACCTCTTCAGGGTATTTGGATTATCTAAAACAGCACAAGTACCGCTTTCATTACTCTTAAGCGTTAAGCTATGAGTCCCACAAATTATGGATCATCAGGTGCAAAAGCTCTTGGTTTCTTACAAAAAATAATCAATACACTCGATAATATTCTTTTCTTTCATCATTTACACATACTCATTAATATTATTGTTATTATTAACCAAGAGAGACGGACCTACGTAGTCGCCCATGAAGAGGTAGTTAGTGTCGGGAGCGTTGCCACCGATGCGAAAGAGTTCGACAAGATCATGGAACTGACCGTGAATATCACCACAGACAGTTACTGGACATTTGACAGGCTGAACGTTCCATTCCTCCACAAGTACCGCTCTGGCTTGCTCACACAGTGCTTTCACTTCCGCTTCAGCTAGTGGCTTGCACTGCATCAAGTGCTCGATCTGCCGGTCCAGATCCACGTGAGACGGCATCTTTTTCTTCAAAGAGACTTTCGATTGATTGAATCGAATAGAGTTTGTTTGCTTTTTTAGGGGTGGGGGAATGATTCAGGTCATCGTCCGGACCGGACGGGACCAGACAGAGATTGGGGATTTTATTTAGAGGTTGCTATTTAGGGTTCAGCGTTTTATTGGGAGAAAACACAGCTAAAAATATCGGGGCTGTAAGATATCTCCAATGAAAAATGCAATTTTAAAAAGTTAAATTGATAAAATAATATTTTAAATAATATAAATATAATTTTTTTATTATATCTATTTTAATGAAAAAAAATTATTTGTAGAGCTATTTATATTAAAGTAAAATTAATAAGTATTTTATTATTTCTTAATAAGTTTAATGTTATTTTGTTTTACATAACTATATTTAATTGGTTTATTTTTTTAGTGACTTCACTTTGTTGGTTTTAATTCTTTGAAGAGATATGTAAAAATAATATTTGTGGAAGAGAAAAGACATTTTAATATTTTATTTGATTTTTCTTTAGAGTATATAAAATAAAAAAAAATTAAAATATTAATTTTTTATTTTTAGACATCCATTTAGCTTCTCTATCCTTTTCCTTTGGTTTTTTCGCAGGTTAGTGTAATAATTTTGTTTTTCTCTTAATGTCGATCCCTTCTCTCTCCCTCTTTTTTTCTGTTGTTATTAGTGGTGCCATGCGGTCAAGTTTATTATGCATTCACTTACAAATTTTATTTTATTTTTTAATTTGTAATCGCTTAATGTAGACGTGGAATTGAATTGAATTAATAATTTATTATAAGTTTTTAATTTAAAATAAAATATTCAATTATATGGTTTGGAATACCTGTAAAATTAAATTGAATTAAAATATTTTGCTTTTAATTCATGAATCATTTCTATTGTTATATTTGTTTTAGTATAAAAATAGAATTCATAAATTATTTCATAATAAAAACAATTTCTTATATGCCCTGGATTGGTTACCAATGACTCATAGTTTTTCTTTTCTTGTGGCCTAATGTTGAAGTATATTAAAGAGAAGCTGAAGGATTTTTTTTAGAGAAAAGAAAGATGAGTATTAATTTGTTTAATAATTATTTTTTATTTGAAATTATTGTAGCAAATCACAAGGTCTCCTCTCTTATTTGCTTTTGCCTATTTTTTATGATTAAATAGAATTCAAATTAATATCCTTAAAAAGATTACACATGAATTAATTAAACCAATGGAATTGAATTCAATTCCAAATGTTCCAAATAACAAGTAAAGATGATATAAAACTTAAATAAAAAATTAAAAAATAAATAAAGAAAAAAAATAAAACACAATGACAAGTCAAAATATCATACATTTATCATGTCGGAATAACATTTATTTATTAGCCAAAAGATGTATAAAAAATAAATGTATACATATATCTATTGATATTGATGATGAAATGATAAAGTAAAAAAAAAAATGAATATCCACGTAATAATACATCCAAAACTCTCCCTCTTGGGTATTCATTTCTTAAAAAAAAATATCTCGTTAAAACCTTACTATGAAAAACTCTAAAAGACAAAAATCCTAAAGGAAAAGGAGTATGATATTCTTATCATACACTTTTAAAACTATCTCCTAGAAAAATCTTGCTATGAAAATCTAATAAGACAAAACCTAGATAAGAAAGGAAAAAAGAAGAGAGAGAGAGAACAATGCACATTTATATCTCCCTTATGTGAGTGTATTAACACATTTGAGTCACCACATGTTTATGAGTTTTTCTAAAGATATAGAAAGCAATATTTTATGAACAACTCTATTATATTCGAATTTGACTATATTTGATTAACATTGATTTCAATTTTCTTATATGTTTCATGTGCGAAAAATATTTTTGGTGATATATGTTTGATTTTATCACCATTAATATAACCTTTTTTTACTTGAAAGATTACATTATTTCTAATTATGTTTAACCACAAATCTCAACCATATATATTTTTAAGTTGTTTCATGAAGTGTTAGTATCTTTATATGATTTGAAGAAGTGGCGGTAATAGTTTTTTTTGGTAAAGCATCAAGATATAAAAGTATTATCATATGTGAATGATATCCTATTTGAGAGTGATCTTTATATGGATCGGGAAAATACTTGACATTTGCATATCCAATGAATTATGGGTTTAAATTTTTAAATATAATAATCTCTTATAAGTCGTTTCATAAAGATAATGAAATGTTTGTTTAACATCATTTCAATATCTATACGTTGGTGTTGAACTATATCTTGCTAATAAACTAGTAGAAAATGTTATATTTGATCTCATATAGTTAACAAGATGCATTAATGAATCAATTGCACTAAGATATAGTACTTCAAGACCAATAATCTCTTTATTATCTTCTTTTTTATTATGAAAAAGCCCCTTCTTTATATCAAGGCAATGAACTACCAATAAAGAGCTTAATGGATGTGTTTTATCCCTATAGAATCATATTAATAGTTTTTTTTTTTTAAGTTGATTGATAGACAAATATTCTATTTGATATATGCTTGATTTACAAGTCAAGATAAAATCTTATCTTTCCAAGATCTTTCATATCAAATTCTTTATTTAAATATGTAATTGTTTCTACAAGCTTTTTAAGAGTTTTTAAAATATTCAAATTTTATTTTTCTAATAAAAACATATGGACTAATGAGATTATTGACATATCCATCTTTAAAAAGATATGTGTTAAGCTGAATGTAACATACTCCTCGTGATTACTTTAATTCATACACATATCTATATAATTTAATTGAATACATTTCATAGAGTTTTGAGTTGTATGTTCTAGGTAATTTTAGTTCTTTGAAAACTTTCATATAATTAACACTATCAAGTGAGTCGTATAAGTAAGTTGTAACAACATTCATAAGACACATGAAGTCATTTAGAAATTGTTAGGATAATTAAAATTTTAAATATAATTGCATCCACCTTAGAAGAAAATACCTCATTAAAATCAATTTCTGGTATATGTGAGAAACCTTGTTCTATAAGTCATACTTTATACTTTACAAACTCATTATTTTCATTTTATTTTTATATAAACGCTCACTTGAGTCTTACAAGTTTGACATTATTGAAGTTCATTCTACTCGTCCATAAACTTTTATGTTTTACTAATGAATTTAGTTATGTCTTGATTGCATCTTTTCACTCTGGCCAATTATTTTTATGTTGACATTCTTGAATGGACTTAGATTCAAGATTTCTACTCTCTTTTTTTATCAAATCAGTAGCTATTGGACATGCAAATATTTGATCAATAACAATTTCATTTTGATTATATTCCTTTCCTATAATGACATAACTTATAGAAATTTCTACATTCTTAGTATTTATATTATTTTTAGTATTTTTATTAGGTACCTATTTCATTACTGGAGTTGTTTCTTTAGATATGTCCACAACTTGTTTTTGTGTTATGACCTCTTTAAAGGTATTAATAACTATATAAATGCAAACTTCTTTATTTTGCTTCTTTTTCTTTCTTGGACTTTTATCTTTGGAATTGATAGTTTGATCATACTTTTAGCATGCCATGGACTTATTTACTAATGTGTTAATAACTTGTTCTTTTCGACCTTCAATTCGAGAAGGATTATTTAAAGATGGTCCATATGATTTAGTTACTTTTTTTTATATTAGCAAATGAATTTAGTAATTGATTTGCAATCCTTTACAAATGAATAATTTTATGAACTTTCAGTTCATATTAATTTGTGCAAAGATCAAAATAATATAACAATAATGCATCCCATAAGAGTTCTCATTTTTCTAGCTTTTTTTTTCTCCCTCTAATTTTGAAAACATTGCTTCATCATTTTAACAATCAACAACACATGTTACAAAAGATTCAAGATATTTAATAATTGACAAGGATTTAAATCCAATATAAATTTTCAGTCCCTTTTATGGATTCATTTTTATATGTTGTAGTGGGGCGATTGGAACATATTACACAACAAAAAATTCTCAAATAGAATATATCTAGTTGTTGACCAGAAACTAATTATAATAGGAAGTATATTAAAGATTTTGATAAACCATTTTGTGTATGCACGTGGATCATAAAATATTCAAATATAATTCTAATTAACATGCAATAATCATTAAATGATTGAGATGTAAATTCTCCTACATTATCAATATGAATTGTTTTAACTGTGTAATCTGGAGATTGTGATCTTAATCAAATTATGTACAAGAAGTCTTGCAAATACAACATTTTAAATAGATAATAAACAACTATGTGACTAATGTGTAGATGCATCTATTAATATATTAAAATGGTTCACATGATAGAATAATAGATCCACACATATTCCCTTGAATTTATTATATAAATGAAGGGAATTCAATTTCAACTTTAGTTAAGGATGATATGATAATCATTTTTTCTTGAGCATAAACAGCACATAAAAATTCATTTGACAAAAAAAAAAGTCTTTTAATTTTTTAATAAGTGTCCATTAAAAGTTTCAATACTTCTTCTCATTATTATTATGCCTGAATGGCCTAAGTTATCATGCCAAAGTATAAGGGTCTTTAGGTCTAATAACTTTTGGTTAAACATAACAATAAATTCTATTGGATTAATATATGTATAATATAATCTATAAAAGAATATTGACAACTTTTCCACTATGCGCTTCTTGCTTAAGATAAGCAAAGTAATACGGAGAAATTTTATACTACTTTTATTAGTGGTCTCAATATGATAACCATTACAACATATATCTTTAGAACTTAGTAGATTTCTTTATAATTAATTAGAAAATAATGCATTGTTTATAAATAATTTTGCTTCTTCAAGGAACATAATATGTGTTTTTCTATAATCTTTAATTAGATTTGCAACACTAGACATTATAATAACATCTGCTTCAACTAATTTGAAAATATCAAAATATCAAAATGCCCCTAAAGCCAAGCCTAAGATTATTTTTTTCCAGGGGAATAGAGTAGTTACATTGTGCACATCAAAGGAAAATTCTAAAAGAACCCAAAACCAAAGGTATTTTGTTTTTGCTTTTATGGGTAACCAAGTAATTTCACTATGCAAAGAATTGTGAAAGATTGATGACTATTTTACCCCTAAAAGACAATATTGTCTGATTTTTTAAGGGCAATTCGGTCAGTTTACTATTGTAATCCATAGTAAATCAAAGTTAATGTACATGGTTTCTCCACATGATTTAGGTTTTGTAATGTACAAATCAAATATTGAAATTCTCCTAGTTTAGATGAGAAGATACTATGGGAAGACACTTATTGGACATAGATTTTTAACTTGAGGTTTAAATTGATATAATTAGAGATATAAGAATTTGATAAAGTTATTCCTGTTATATAAAGAAGAGATAATGAACTGTTAAAGCTCTTTTCTTTCCATTCTAGCATTGTACTTTTCTTTTTTAAAAAAAAAATATCCCTCTTTTTGAATCGTTACAAAGTAGAAGAATTGGAAGAGAAGGGTTAATTGGATGAGCATGGAAATCATTCAACATCTCTCTTTTCTAATTATTGTTTTATCCCATATTGTACTATATATTCTATCATATAGTATTTATATAAAACATACTAAAGGAGAAGGCATATTCATTGTGGCTATAGACTCATATTACTATTCGTTAAAATAGTGAAATGACATATATAGCATCGATAAAAAAAAATTGGTTTGCCTTTAAATTAGGGGCATCCTGGTATTTTTACATGGCACATTAGTCATTAGTGGTTTGTTTGAGGGTATTTCTGAATTTTTAGTATTCTAATAAATAGTAAAATAACATAAACACCCTCAGGAGTAAGAAAATCAATAGTTTCAGGTATGATATATAAGTATTTTCTATTTTTAATACATAGTAGAATTACACATGTACTCTTGGATCTAAGAAATTTAATTCATTGGGTCAGGGTATCAGGGTCTTTTACCCTCGGTTTTTTGTTAATTGTTGGTTTGTTGAGTGTAATGGTGTAATTAAACATTAAAATAATATTTTTTTTATTTTGAAAAAGTTGATGGCGCTTGCACAGAATGCACCAACGCGTGGAAGCCGTTGTGTACTTTGGATGGCGCTTGCAGCGGTTCTCAATTGTAAAAATTAGCCTTTTGTTGTATCATTTGATGCCTCGCTATCTTCTCTTCCATAATAGGTGGCGCATGGAGTCAAAAGGTGGTCGATTTTTCATTGGTGACCCTTTTTTCCCCTTCGTTTCTCTCTCCTACCCCTCAGAAAAGCATTATGGTCCTTATTGTTACTAGTATTTTAAATTCAATCATTTTAGTTTTTATTTTAGCATTTTTGTCATTTTCCCTTTTGTGAAAGGTTCTTTTGTTTTCAATTTAACCCTTGGTTTCTAATTTGTATATATAATATGTTTCGATTCGGTCATTTTTCTTTTAATTTCTTATTTCCTTTGTCTTTTTGTCAAAGTTTTTATTACTTTCAGTTTTATCCTTCAAATCAAGTTTATAATTTTTTTTTTCAATGCTAATAGCAAGGACTTCAATTTGATCCCTCTTCTTTTGATTTCTTATTGTTTTTCTTGGTTTTTTTGTCAAAATTTTTATAGTTTTCGATTATATCCTTCAAATCAAGTTGAAGGTTTTTATTTTTTTTAATAATAATAATAATGATAACAACAATAACAATAATGTTAGTTATGAAAATAGTGATGATAGTAGTAATAATAGTAGTGGTGGTGATAAAAATAATAATAGTAATAATATTTTTTTTATGATAATAATAATAATAATTTTTTAAAAAATTTTTATAATTCTCTTTATTTTTTTATAGAGTTATTCCAGTCATATAATGCATAGCTATCATTCTTGACCTGGGAGTTGACTCAGCCAAAGAGTCGGGTCCCAGGTTACATAGGTTGGCCCAGGTCAACCCGAATTAACCCGAAAGTTTTTTAAAAAAAATATTTGAAGTTTTAATATTTCATATGAAAAATTAAAAAATAATTCATGTGAATATAGACTAAACATGTTATAAATAATGAAGTTTAAAAGGTTTTTAATCCCACATTAAAAAGATACTATGTTAATATGTTATTCTTCTAAGTTGATATATTTAAACCAAAAATATTTTTTATTTCACATTGAAAAAACATAACTTTTTTCTTGTGAACATAGAGTATTATACTAAAAAACTTCAAATCTCACATTGAAAAAAGAAAACATTCTTTTAGTATTTATATAATGAACTTTAAAATGGTTAATAACCAACTAAAAAATATAAAAAAAGATGTCTCTAGCTATGAGAAAAAACACATTTGAGGAAAAAAAAACGGGTCTCAACTGGGTTTTGTCGGGTCACCCCGACAGGTCAACCAGGTTTTACCGGGTTTTTTCTCATCCCGGTCTTTTGTCTTACCTGGACCGGTCCTATCATCAGGTCGATCGGGTCCCAGGTCAACCTGTCGGGCCGGCCCGGGTGTAATAACTATGATATAATGTGGGTAGCAGATTTGACGGGATATTTGGTATTGGCCTAGCTCTAATTAGCATTGTTACACATTTATTGTGACCGGTTTTTTATGCCATTTTTTAACCTCATCTCAATACCTAAATATCTTTTTTGTACAAAAAAACAATATGGCCCTGCAATGAAACTCAAAAACCAAGGCTAGTAAAAAAAACTAAAACAACATGGTTTTTATTGTTAAAAAATCACTATGTACACACTTATATTTTACTATTCCTTTGCTATATTTTTATAAATATTTTTACATTTTAGTCCTTATAATTTGCACACTTTACAATTCAGTCATTAAAGTTATTTTTCTTCATGTTTCAGTCCTTGAATATTAAAAAAAATAGTTGTTATAAAAAGATGAGGAGAAAGAAAGATTTTGAGCAACTATGACAATAAAAAACAATAATATTGGTGTCTATGTGTTTGTCTTTGCAAGGGAGACTCGATAGATGTGATTTTGGGTTTTTAATTATGCTGGAAAAGTGTGTGTGTGTGTGTATGCGCTCTGAAAGTTTCTTTTACATTGATTTTGAGTTTTTAGGTATATTGAAGGGTGTTTTGGGGTTATTTAACTTCCTATAATGTTTTTGTGTAAAAATATATTAAAATTTAAGTTTTTTAGGTTCAAATATACTGAACTCATATTTTGCAGCCTCCAGAGGCACATCCAATGGCCAAAAATAGAACCATGCTAGTTGTCACCTGGAATTAAAAAATAAAAAAAAAAACAAGCAAATGATGTAGTTTAAGAGGAAAAAAAGGCGTTCGGGCTTCCTGTTTTTTTAAAGGAGGGCTTGAATTTCCAGAGCTTAGAGTGCTTCGTCTTTTACTTTTTATTTTTAATTTAATTTTTTAATTTTCTTATCTTAGAATATTTGTTTTCATTAAGATTATTATAATAAAATTTCAAAAATAATCCAATTAAGCTATTTGATCTTTTTATGGTAATTTTGTCAATTAATTTATAAAAAATATGTAAAGTTTTTTAAACTACTTATGAATACTCAATAAGAATATTTTTTAAAGTTTTTATATAATTTTCTCAAAGTAATTATTCTTTTATTTTTTATACTACTACGTGAGAATAATCATAAAATGATTTTTTTTATTTAAACTTGTTTTTCATACTATGCCAAGTTTTTTATTTAAAAAACCATTCTTCTAACAAAAAAAGATATGCTTTTTGCTAAAAAAAAATATAAAGGATGGGGGTTTTGACTAAAGAAATATATATTTTTTCATATTCATTTAAATTATTTAAATTCTTGCAAATATTTACTTTAATGGGGTTAGACTTTCATTCCAAAAATCATACTACTTATAAAAAATAAGTGTTTTTGTTAAAAAAAATACATTTATACAAAAATGAAATTTTAATTAATTTTTATTCCTTTATAATTTAAATTGTTAAAATTATTTATCTTAATTATTATATAATTAAATAAAAGTAAATTTTAATAAATACCTAGTAGCAACATACATAGATGGCTAATGTCCTTAGGAATAATAATTTATTTCGAATCCGATGAATATAGACCTGAATGGATAAGAGTTTTTTGGATTTTATAGATAATAGATAGGGTGTAAATATTATCAACACGACCCGAAACTCACCCGAATATAATGCAAAATATATATTTGTAGAATATTGACATATTCAAATTATAAATATTATACATATCTTAATATTGACATAAAATATATATTTGTAGAATATTATCAATACGAACCAAAACTCACCCATATATAATGCAAAATATATATTTGTAGAATATTGACATATTCAAATTATAAATATTATAGATATTTTAATATTGACATAAAACATGCACGCGTGTGTGTATATATATATATATTAACTATTTTATTTTTTATTGATTAATAAAAATAATAGAAAATAAATATTCATTGGATACCCAAAACATAATAAATAATTTATAAATATCTAAATTTTTTTCTTGAATAAAATATACATAAAATCCAACTCTCAAGTACCCATTACAATCCCCAAGTGTTCTGACTGTTCTCTATATTTCATTCGTCCCATCCAATGCAAAAGTTTTGTTGAATTATTAAAAATCCTACTCTCGTCTTCATAAAAAAACATGTCATAGAATTGCAGTGCAAAAGAGAAAGGCTTATGTGATATGCGTAAATAAATAAAAAAATCAACAATAATTGGATTAAAAAAGTGGTGCAAAATAATAATGTGGAGAAGTGGGCCTCGACAAAGGGCCAAGAATTGCTTTTTACAAAAAAAATAAAATTAAATGAACTCATTCTTTTAGTAATCAATAAGATATAGATTATTGTAAAGTGAAACACTATAAAATTAAAATTATTCTAGTAAAAAAAACTAGTTAAGCATGTAATTTAGTATAGGATTTTCTATTTCATGGGATACAATTGCCATTAAAGAAATGATTGAGGACAAGATAATCAGTTTGTTTTTTTGTTGCAATATAAATACTGATTTGCCTTTCGGGACACAAAATTTTAATATTTGGGCGGAGGATTCTTGTCTTTTATAAAAAAAAATTAAACAATGAAGTTACAGTCATACTTTTGGATGGGAAAAATATAAATGTATTGAAGGGATTCTCTGTCTTTTTCTTTTTTAAAACAATGTAAATACAAAATTACCCTTGTGTTTTGAAAAAAAATAAGGCTGCATGTAGGGGTGTTTTCATCGTTTTAATATGGTTTTGTTGTAAATATCAGGTGGGATCAAGGGTAATTAAGTATTTTTATGTATATAAATTATTATTTATATTAAAAAATGGCTGGCACGGGCCAGCAAATGGGCACCGCCTGCGCCCTTTGAGTGGCACTTGCGGCGCCAAAACAGCACCGAACACCGCCTTCCGGGGGCGGCGTTCGATGCACCTTGCCATCCCAAGCATAGTGGCAAGGCGCGTGTCGAGGCAGCTCGCGGAGGAGCTCCGGCCAAGGGTTTTTCCTCTCTCCTCCTAGAAAAACTATGTTGCCCATTGCAAAAAAAAAGAAAGTTTTGTTGTTTGTTTGTTAAGTTAAATTAGGTCCTCATTCTTTTTTATTACAATGTATTTTGCCTCGAATCATTTATTTGGTTTTTTTTTTCAATTTCATCCCTTTACAATTGATTTTTATGTCAGATTTAGTTCTCATTCTTTTAATTATAGTGTATCTGGTCTTAAATTATTTATCAAGTTATTTTTTTTCAATTTCACCCCTTTGCACTTAGTTTTTATATGAGATTTGGTTCTCATTCTTTTAATTGTGATGTATTGGATCTTTAATCATTTATTAAATTGATTTGTCTTTGAATTTTATCCCTTGACATTTTATTTTTATATCAAAAATGGTTATCATTCTTTTTATTGTTATTTTCAGCTGTTCTTATCCTTTTCTAGATTGAATTTTTTTTTCAATTTCATCCCTTATGATTTAATATTAATTTTTTTTTTCAAATTTGGTTCTTTCTTTTTAAATCACTTCTTTTTTAATTTATTTTTTCAAGTTTATCTCTAAATATTTTGGTTGATTATGAATTTTACATTGTTATTTTTTCAGGTTAGATTTTTATGTTGTGATCTGGTCTCATGATCCGTGTTATGAAATTGTAAAGGTTGGATTGGGTTGCTTTTAGTTGTTTTTCATTATTTTTTTAAAAATTTATTCATCATTATTTAGTTTGTTGAAAATTGGTATTTTTTTCAATTTTGCCCTTCAACTCAAGATTTTTTTTGTCATCTTAATTTTTTTTTCAAATGAGGTCCTTATTCTCTTAATTACTATTTCTTATCTTTCGATTTTTTTTTATTTTATCATTTAACATTTTAATTATTGTGATTTGGTCTCCTGGGTTTTTTCTCATTGTTTATAAGCCCTACCTAGAAGTCAATCTGGGACAATGAT